>OIBF01000513.1_pt1 | contig 12369 bp, 10 predicted proteins | sample 1580921 | NCBI WGS metagenome assembly OIBF01 (sample SAMEA3882506, study PRJEB24775) | human gut metagenome | biome: human-associated habitat; feature: intestine environment; material: feces | place: Netherlands | collected 2009/2010
AGGGCGAACAGGCTTACCCATACCGGGCGCTGAAATATACTGAGTGTATTTGTTTTTTTCTTTTCCATTTATATTTATTGTAGGAGTATTGAAGGGCTATTTTACCTCTTCAAACTCCCAGTCTTCTACTGTTCTGGTTTGAGTACTGAAGCTGATACCTATTTTATATATTTTTCTTTCATCTGCGGAGTAAGGAATCATATAACCTTTCTCGTCTATTTGCTCCAAAGCCTCTTGGGCAGGTTTGTTGATCTTTATCTCAAAGACAAAGATTGCTGTAGGAGCAAACATTACTGCATCAGCTCTTCCCCTGCAACTTTTTACTTGTGTATAGGTTGCCACATTCATCATTGAAAGAACGATGTAGAGAATAGTCTCATAATAATATTCGCTCTTTTGCATATTCTCCAAAACGCTCTTTCCTCCCTCTGGGTATGGAATAGAAGCAAAGTAAGCCTTCATCTGCTCCATGGCTTGGTCTATGTTACCCGTCAGTAGGTTACGATAGAAGAGTGCTGCAAAACCTAAGGACTGGCTATCGCTCTTGCCGGAATAGATGGGAAGGAGATTCTCCATTAATCCTGCCCTTACCTCTTTGTTTGGAATGCCTAGATAATATCCATTGCTCAGCGGGTCATACTTTTTGATGGTAAGATAGCCGCTTTGGTAGAGCAAAGGCAAGGCATCGCTCATCTTTTCCGTAGGACGGTCGAAGGATGAGGAAAAGGCAAACATATCGTCAAGTGTTGTGACATCTGTATGGAAATGTTGCATCTGATGAATCAGGTAGGTTGATGTACCCGAAGCATACCAGTAGTTGTCGATGAATCCTGCTGCAAAACTTCTCATGAGACTGTATGGATTGAAGATATCTTCACCTTCCCGGCTGAAGTGGTAACCATCATAGTTTTCTCTTAGCAATTCTCTCATTCTTTCGAATGATACATGATTTTTGCTAGCCAGCAAAGCAATATCTTCTTTCAGAACGGTGTCCAGTTCATCCTTGGTGATGCCGCAGATGGTAGAAAACTCCGGATCCATACTGATGTTGGTAAGATTATTGATGGTGCTGAAGATGCTGAGTTGAGAGAATTTTGTGATTCCCGTGATAAAGGCAAAATGAATATGCGAACTGTTCGCTTTAATAGGCGCATAAAACTCCTGTATGATAGTTCTTACAGCTTCCAGTTTGGTCTCATCATGCAACACATCAAGTAGAGGAGCATCGTATTCGTCAATAATGATAACGACTTTTCTGCCGGTCATCGATTCTGCCTGTTCTATGAGCTGGGTTAAGCGGTTACCGGCACTTTTCCTCATATCTTCTATTCCGAATTGCTTTTCGAACCTGCGTAATTGCATGTCGAATTTTTCAGGAAAGAGAGATAAATCGCAGTTCTTGAAGGTTGACAAATCGAAATGGAGTACAGGATATTCTATCCATTCTTTTTCCAAAGTTTCGATAGCGAGTCCTTTGAAAAGCTCTTCCCTTCCTTCAAAGTAAGAGCGCAGCGTACTGCTTAGCAGGGACTTACCAAAACGGCGTGGACGGCTAAGAAACACATATTTGTATTTCTTTGCCATATTGTAAATGAGGGCGGTTTTATCTACATAGATCATACCTTCCTCTATGATGTCGCTGAAGGTTTGCACCCCAACGGGATAGATTCTTTCCTTTGCCATAATCTTCGAAGTTTATATTTCCACCGCAAATTTACAATTATTATTTGATATATGCAAATAATCAAGCGCTTTTATCTTCTTTGAAAGCTGTTTTTTATACAATCCCAAGAGGCTCGTGAAGATATCTTCAAGGCAGATTAATATGCCCCTAAAACCTTCCAGTCGTCTATGAGTTTGAACAGGCGGGGCATGGCTGGCTTGTAGCTGTCGGGATAGGTGAGGGAATAGACGAAGAGTATTCTGCCACTTTTGATGAATTTATCGTAATGACTGTAGCCATCTGCTCTTACTCCGTTTTCAAAGACAGGACCGGAGAGGATGAATGCCTTATTCGATGCCTGCATCGTCCGCTCCGAATGAAGCTTCTGGGCTAGAGAATCGGCACAAGCCTGAAGGGTGTTGCTATAGTTGGGGGTAACGTAACTCTCCAGGATGATGTTGGCATGATTGGTGAATGAGAAGCGGGCATAGCCCTGGTATCCCGATACCGAAGTATCCTCCTGCTGGAAGAAGCAAGGATACTTGACAACGTAGCCGAAGTCCGGATCATTGTATTCCTTCATGGGCGCCATCTCTACCTTGGTCTTGAAATCCGCCATCGGTGTATGCTGCTCTTTCGTAGCCTCATGATGATAGTTGATGATGAAGTTTATCATCATCAGCAAGACAACTGCTATCAAAAAAATCTTCTTCATGCTTCTTTTGTATTATAGCTGCAAAGGTATGAAGAAGATGGGAAACTGCCAAATAATAAGTATGACATTTGGCTGACATTTCTGAACTTATCTGATTGTCAGTCGGTAAGACTTGCCTCTTTCCGACTCAATCATGAGGTTGCTATTCTGCTCAATCACCGGTTTGATACGGCGAATCAAGGTATAGAGCGTTTCGCTGGCATCCGGTTTCTTGGGCCAAAGAGCATCACAAATCTCCTGTTTGGAGAGTTGATGATGCGTATTGTCGAAGAAGAGTTGCATCAGCTGGTGCTGCATCGGAGTAAACTTGATAGCTTGTCCGTTTTCCTGATTGTAGAAGGAATCCTCGTCTTGAGAATAGCACATGGTGCCGAACATATCAGCCTCATGATTCCAGGGTTGTTTTCTGCGATGATAGTATAGCGATGCAATTGCCCAAATCATAGCCATGAGGGTAAGCGTCAAAGATGTCCGCTGGTTGCTCATACTCAAAACATCTGCCATCGAACAGTTGGCATAACTTTGGATGGAATGTTCGTTGAGGAGCATCTCTTTGCTGCTGAGCAGGTTGGCGCTATTTACCAACGGGGAATTGTTCTTGCCTCTTCTTCTGTCTTCCATCACATAGCAGAGATTACTGGTCGATTTCAGCAGGTCGATGCTGAGATGTGAGCGGTAGCTCTGGATGGTATCAGGCGTAATCCATTGATATTTATTTTCCTGAAGTGTCTTCGCCAAAGCTTTGTTCATATCTTGTACAATGGCATACTGTGCCTTGCGGTAGTTGCTCACGCTGGAGAATGCCGCAGACATCACAAGGATGGCGAAGATGAGGATGGAATGATATGCTTTCAGTTTCATATTATCTATTCTGTTTAAATGATATACTGTTTAAAGATTCAAATGCAAAAGTACAGAAATTCTATGAAAGATGGTATAAAACTAGATATAATATTCGTTAATTGATAAATGTCAGACTCATGTCAGCCATATTTTTCGCTTCGGTCTTCTCTTTTTAATACCTTTGCAGCAGAAAACAAGTTTTAGAAAAGTATATGATGACAATGAAGAAAAGTAAATTGTTAACAGCTATGGTGATGCTGTGGGCATTGATCTCTTGTGTAGAAATACGTGCCCAGGAGATCCAGAAGGTATCGAATGATTCTATAGCCTTGCAAGAGGTTGTTGTGAAGGCGGCACGAGTGGTCAACAAGGAAGATGGCAAGTTGATATTCCCAAGCGATATTCAGAAGCAGCGTTCTTTTTCTGGTTTTTCGCTTTTGGGAAAGTTGACTTTGCCTCATATCAGGGTTGATGAGGCTGTCCGTTCCATTTCTGCTACCGATAATAAAGGAGAAGTGCAGATTCGTATCAATGGCATTCTCGCCAATATGCATGACGTGCAGATGCTGGATGTAGCTTCTATTATGAGTGTAGATTATATCGACAGTCCTGGCGTAAGATATGGAAAGAATATTGCATACGTGATAGATATTCATACCCGCAGGGCTTCATCGGGTAGCAGTTTGGGATTCAACTTGACCAATGCGCTAACTACCAAGCTCGGTTCGAACGATGTCTATGCATCCGTCAATAGGGGCAAGAGTCAATTGAATATTTTATATGAGCAGACTTATGAGGATAATAAGGCTTCCGAATATAATGAGGATGCTCAATATCTTCTACATGATGGTTCTGAGTATCAGATATCTCGAAAAATCATGAATGGGGCAACTCAAAATTATGGTAATACATTGCAGTTGAAGTATAATCTGGCTGATTCTGCATTATATGTATTCCAGACAACGCTTACCACGGATTTCAGCAATCAGCCTTATACATCGAATGAAATGTGGTTTTCTGAATCTGGAAAGCCTGCGTATCCTGTTTACAGAACCAGCAAGGGTAGGGATTTTACTCCTGCGCTCGATTTGTATTTCTATCATCAGTTGGGCAAGCATCAGTCTTTGTCGGTAGATGTTTTGGGCACTTATATTCGAACAAAAGGGTCCTATTATGAAGATGAGGGCGAACCCTATCAATATCAGGTAGATGGCAAGACTTATTCGCTCATATCCGAGGCAATCTATGAAAACCGGTTGAAACCCTTTACTTTTTCTGCAGGAACCAACTTAAACTGGAAATATATGGATAATCAGTATTTGGGCGATGTGGTTAGCGAGAATGGCATTCATTCATTGGGAATTTATGGTTTTACACAAATCAAGGGAAGTTTGGGACAATTCAAGGAAGGAACATCCCGTTTAACTTATGTGGCTGGCTTCGGGTTGAGTAATCAGTCTTATCGACAGGGAGATGAAGAATTTTGTTTTTGGCTTTGTCGTCCGAAACTCACATTGGCTTATTCCTTGACATCTTCGTTTCAGATTCGCTTGGGAAGTGAATTATCACAGCATATTTCGCAGATAGCTATGATTTCGGATACCCGTATTCGAAAGAACAGTATGGAATGGACTGTGGGTAATCCTTCGCTTAAGCCTAACAGTATATATGAGAACTGGGTTGCGTTCTCTTTCAGTAAACCAAGGATTAATACTGATTTCACCTTGGATTATCGTATCAATCGTCATTGTAATTTGGCGAAATACACCCGCACGGAAGATGATCAGTTTCTTTATACCCAGGCGAATCAGCCCCATTGTAATATGTTGTATCTTACGAATGATACCCGCTTTGACATTATCCCCGACCACCTTATATTATCTGTGAACGCTGGTATTTACCGTTTTTTCAATAAGGGCGATGAGTACAGTCATTTTTATACCGCTTATAATTATGGTGGAACATTACAGGGGTATTGGGGCAAATGGACAGTGATGCTGTATGCTGATAATGGTTGGAACTTTATGGAGGGAGAGAACATCGGACATAATCCTCCTTCATTGGCAGCCTCAGCCAGTTATCATATGGGTGATTTCGATTTTACGCTCTATATGCATAATCCGTTTATGGCTCATCCGAAATCCTATTCAGCAGAAATCGTCAACGCCTTGCTCCGTAAGCAGGTTTGTGGTTATGATAATTCGGGAGGAAATTTGTTCCGTATCGGTGTTGCCTGGAATATCAATCGGGGAAAGGAATACCGTAAGATACAGCGGAATATCAACAATGAGGAGTGCGAAACGGGTATCTTGAAATAGGTGGCTTTGCTTTCTATATGGGTTGCATGGGCAACAGCCGGAATTTATTTCTTCCCTTTATTGATGATATAAATTCCGGCAGTAGCCAATGCGCCTGCTATCAGATACTTCCAGTAGAAGGTTTCGCCCAGACAGAGGCAGGAGGTGATGGCTCCTACTACGGGGATAAGCGAATTGTATATCGCTACCTTTCCTACGGGATTGCAGCTCAATAGTTTGTTGTAGAGAGCGAAACTGATGGTTGAGATGGCAATGAGCAGCAGAAGGATTGTGATGCCCCAGAGGCTGATGACTGGCAGATAGCCACCCATTAACAATGCAGGAATCACCAGCAAGGCTCCACCGATGCTCAGCGAATAACCGGTTCCTACGAAAACATCCACCCTCTGGCTCAAGCCTCGGGTCAGCAGGGAAGCACTGGCTCCACACAGGGCATTGAGGATAATCATACCATCGCCCAGGAATGTGAAACTTCCGCTTTCCTTTCCGCCAAGGTTCAAGGCAAGGATGCCCAGGAAGCCGATGATGCAGCCCAATGCCTTTCGCCACGTCATCCTGTCGCTCTTGAAGAAGATGCAGGCAAAGATAACCACCGTGAAGACGCTCATCGAATTGAGTATCGCCGAACGTGCTCCTGCATTATGCGAGAGTCCGAAATAGAAGAAGGCATAATGAAGGGTGGTGTTGAGGAGTGCATAGAGGAGAAGGAACCAGACATTCTCTTGAACAGTTTTCTTCTTGAATCCGAATTCACGGTGTGAACTTCTGGCGATGGCTAGGATGATGATGCCGGAGATGAAGAAGCGGATGCCGGCAAAAAGCATCTTGCTTCCGGTCATGTCTGCTGTAATCTGATATTCCTCCATTCCCATTTTTATCAATGGGTAAGCCCATCCCCACGAGATAGCAGCCGTAAGGGCGAACAGGCTTACCCATACCGGGCGCTGAAATATACTGAGTGTATTTGTTTCTTTCTTTTCCATTATAATTTAATTGGTATTCCCTTGCTTCTGTGTTTGCTAAATGGCAATCTACAAGTCCCCCAGATGTCTTTCTATCGGAATTCCTCGGTTCTTGTCCTTGTCATCCTTGTTGATGTCTATCCAGTTGCGCAGGGTATCCATGGCGATGCGGGTGGCATGGCGGAGATGATCGCCATCCTTCAGTCTGCCCACGATGATGCTGGAGAAGATGTCGCCGGTGCCTGGGAACTGAACGGGGATTTCTTCGTAGGGCAGGAGGAAATACTCTTCTGTAAGATGATTGAAACCTACCACGGCATGCTGACCCTCTACGATGCACGAGGTGATGAGCACGGAGTGGGAACCGATGGCTCTCAGTTTATCTATCAGTTCATAGGCTTCCTTCTCCGAGATTCCCTCTTCCTTGTATTCCGAATCCGTCAGCAGGCAAGCCTCGGTATAGTTGGGAAAACAGAGATGCGATACGCTCAGCATCTCCTTCATGCATCTCACGGTACTCTCACTGGCTCCACCATAGAGCTTGCCGTAATCGCCCATCACGGGATCCACATAGATGTCGGTGCCCAGTGCTGCCTGTTCTCTGCAATAACGTGCCACCAGCTTAGCCTGACGCTCCGAAGCCATGAAACCCGTGGTGATGGCATCGAAGTGAATGCCCAGTTCGTTCCACTTCTGCAAGGCTTCCTCGATATACGAAGTGCATTCCAGTATGGCGTACTTGCCGTATGGGAAGGTGTTGCTGATGAGCATGGTGGGCAGATTGAACACGTCGAGTCCCATATAAGAGAGGATAGGCATCTGAACTGCGGCAGATACCTTTCCGTAGCCACACATGTCGCTGATAATAAGGATATTACTTTTCGCTTTCATTCTTTCTTTTTTCTACTTGCTTTTCTTTCTTATCCTGATTATCTCTTAATAGCTGGCTGTACACTTGATGCCCAGTGCCTCTACACGGTCCTTGATGGCATCGAGTACTTCCTTTGGTGCCTTTTCCAGCAACTTGTCTGGTGTTTCGCGGGCGATGGTATAAACCATTACCTGCTGAGGCTGGATGTCTTTCACTGCCTCCAGCCAAGGAGCTACGAAGTGTTCGCTGGTATTGTCCAAACCGTCACCTCTCAGGAACATGGTCTGGATGATGACGTGCCCCTTGAACATCTTCAGATATTTAATCACATCCTTCACGTCGTAGTTAGGCTGCTGAGGGCGGTCCAGCTTCTTGATGTAATCCATATCCACGGTATCCAGTTTCAGGATGTTGTTATCCACGAGCATCAGTGCCTCTCTCACTTCCTCCTTATATATATAGGTGGCGTTGCTGAGTACGGATACTTGTGCTTCAGGGAAATATTTCTTGCAGAGTTCCATCGTATCTTTCACGATTCCCTTGAAGTCAGGGTGTCCCGTAGGTTCACCGTTTCCTGCGAAGGTGATGTCATCCAGAGGCTGGTTGTTGTCGTGGCGCTCTTTCAGAACCTTCTCCAATCCTTCTCTTACCTCCTCGCGGGTAGGGCGCTTCTTCTTAGGACGGAAGTCGGCGTTGAATCCGCATTCGCAATAAACGCAGTCGAATGAACAGACCTTGCCATCAGATGGCATGAGGTTGATGCCCAATGAAACTCCCAGACGGCGGGAGTTTACCGGTCCGAATATCGGTGATGGATAAATAATCGTTGACATAATCTTATTCTCCTTTATCTAATCTATTCTTTATTTTATCTTGGTAATACCTAATTTTATACCAATCTTATTTACTTGTTCGTAATTTGATGGGCAAAAGTACTAAAAAATGTTGGAATGAACAAATAAATCAACAGAAAATCGATTTATCCTTACCATTTGTCTTCTATCTCCGATAGATTGTGTACTTTTGCATTCCAATCCGGGGAGATTCTTGGTGATTTTGATTCGGATTTAAAGAAAAAAACAAAAAAGTTGATGTTTTGCTTAGTTTTTCGCTTGGCTCAACTGTATAGATAGTATATGAACAGAAAAAAGGACATAGAACAGTTATTCCGTCAGCATTACGCGAAGATGTACAATCTGGCCAGATGCATTCTTTCGGATGATGACGAGAGCAAGGATGTGGTGAGCGAAGTATTCGCCCAGATTCTTGCCGATGATGTGGTTCTGGTGCCTGGGAGTGAGGATGGTTACTTGATGCGGAGCGTACGCAACCGCTGTCTCAACCTGATAGCTCATAAGAGCGTGAAGGAAAGGGTGGCGAAGCTGCTGCTGGATGATGCCGACGTGATTCTCTCGGAAGAGACCGACGAGCGACTCGACCAGCTGATGCTTCTCATCGAAGACCAGGAACCGCCTATCCGACAACTCATTTTCCGTCTGCGCTATCTTCAGAAGAAATCTTATCAGGAGGTGGCTGATGAAGTGGGAGTGAGCAAGGTGACGGTATTCAACCATCTCTCGAAGGCGATGGACTGGATTAAGAAACAATTTAAATGAGCAAGACAATGACAAACATGAGTAAAGAAGAAAAGCGGATGATGCTCTTTGACATGCAGGAGCATCCCGAGAAATATACCGACGAGCAGGTGGAGCGCCTGCTTGCCGATGAGGAAGTGAAGGAGTTCTTCCATGAACTGGCGATGGCGAGAATGGCTGGCAAGAAAGCCAATCCGAAGGAGGTGGATGTGGATGGAGCTTGGAAGGAATTTGTTCAGGCACATCACGAGGATAAGATGGCGATGGATGCCGGCAAATCCAAGAGCGTTTATCGTAACCGGGTGAAGATTGCTGCATCCATCGTCGGCATCATCTTCCTTTCGGGGGTAGCCTTGGCTGCGATTCACAATGGCTGGTTGGGGTTCCCGGCTTCTGATCAGACAGCGGATAACAAGGCTGCGACAGAACAGCTGGCAACAACCCAGGCGCTGCCGAATGACAGTCTTCGTGCTGCAACAGCAGAGAACAAGGATTCGCTTGATATGAAGCCGGTGGTGTTTGATGATGCTGAATTGGGAACCATCCTGGCTCAGTTATCCGGTTTCTATCATGTCAAGGTGGAGTATGTGGATGCCGGTGCCCAGCACATCCGTCTCTTCTTCAACTGGAACAAGACGAAGACTTTGGAGCAGAACCTGGAGATTTTGAATGCTTTCGACCGCATACAGATAGAGTATATTGACGGAACATTGATGGTGAAATAAGATAGGAGGATATATTTATGAGAGATTTTTGGAAACCAATGCCCGTTAGCGGCAAGCTTATCAGAGAGCTTCTTCTTCTCTTCCTGTTGCTTTTGGTTCAGCAGTCTTATGCCCAGCGCATCACCCGACAATATAATAATGTGTCGTTCTCTGCAGCGTTGAAGGATTTGAATGCCCGCCAGCATAAGTACACCATCAACTTCGTGTATGATGAACTGGAGGATTTCAGGGTAACCAAGAGCATCAGAAACCAGAGTGTTCCCGATGCCATCATGCAGCTGATAGGATTCTATCCCATCAGGATGACGCAGGTGGAGGATAATATCATGGTGGAGTGTACGCAGAAGACAACCCTTCGTTATAAGGGACGTATTATAGATGAGAGTGGCAATGCTGCCGAATATGCAAATATAACCTTGTTGTCGCCCATAGATTCTACAATCGTAGGGCATGGTGTGAGCAATGAGAATGGAAGTTTTGTCATTCCTTGTAATTCCCGGAAGGTGTTAGCCCGTATCACATACGTTGGTTATAAGACAATCAACCGTATATACAGCAATCCGGAAATGGGAATCATCAAATTGCAGCCTGAAACGATGATTATCAAAGGAGTTGTCGTGAAGGGTGAAAGGCCTCAGTATAAAATGTCACCTGGAGGAGTGGAGGTTGCCGTAGAGCATACCTTGCTTTCTAAGATGGCAAACACTTTTGATGTCCTGAATCTGTTGCCCCGTGTCTCTGTTGATGGACAAAAGATATCCGTGTTTGGTAAAGGCACACCGATTGTTTATATCAACAACAAGCGTGTGAATGACAATAATGAGATTGTAAACATCACTCCCGACAACATTAAGTCGATTTCGGTGATAACAAGTCCTGGAGCAGAATATGATGCCGAGGTAGAATCGGTAATTCGTATCCGCACCAAAGAGCGGCGTGCCAATGGGTTCAGCTTGCGTGCGGATGCTTACGGTAAATACAATAAATGGATGTCGGATTACGAGCTTATCAGCACCCGGTATCAGACCAAGAAATTTGAGATAGCCAATAGCTTATGGACGCAGGGCTATCATATTGGCGAGGATAATCACCTGAACACAGATATCAATTTGCCCGACAAGCATTATCACAACGACCAGCATTTTAATTCGGATACCAAACACCGCTTCTTGTCGGAATATCTCTCGGCCGACTATTCACTCAACGACAGCAATTCTATTGGTGGCTCTTATCGCTACTATGGCATGTTGAATGGCAGGACGAATAGTGCTAGCCAACAGGATGTATTTCTGAATGGTGTGGCACAGGGTAGCATTGAGCAGAATGAGGTTGCAAAGCCTCACCTTAGTTCACATGAGGCAGAAATCTATTATGTGGGAAAGATAGGACAGGTAGGCATCGATTTCAATGGCACATACTATACGGTCAATAACAGACGTAGTGACGAGAGTATTGAAAGCAGCAAGGAGTTGGGCAATCAGGAGGTACACTCAAGCAATCGTCAGAATAGCGATATGTGGGCAGGCAAGTTGGTTGTGAATATTCCTCTGTGGAAAGGAAATGTTTCTGTAGGAACAGAACTGTCGAAGACCGACTCTCATGGAACGTTCCTGAATGAAGAGCAGTTGGTGCCATCCACAGAGACGGATATCCATGAAAGAAATGTTGCTGGCTTTGCACAATATGAACTGCCCCTCAGCAAGTGGACCATTGGTCTTGGTGTGCGTTACGAGAATATCATTCGCGACTATTTCTCTGGTGGAGTCAAGCAGGATGATGTGAGCAGAAGATACAGCAACTTCTTTCCTAACCTCAGCTTATCATGGAACAAAGGTAACTGGAATTGGCAGTTGAATGTCAACGAGAAAATAAATCGTCCAAGTTATCGACAGTTAGGCAACTTCATGCAGTTTGACAACCGTTTCCTTTATGAAGGCGGAAATCCTACCTTGCAACCGGAGAAGGTGTTCAATGTTGAGGCAATGATGACATATAAGTGGCTGAATGTTTCCGCAGGTTATAAATATCTGAAGGATGTGATAGAGTGGACCAAGTATATCTATCCTGGAAAGGAATTTGCTTATAGTACGTCGTTGAATTTCGACCATAAGCAGCTGCTTTATGCTTCTGTCAATGTTTCGCCAAAGCTTGGCATCTTCCGTCCTACGTGGGGATTCAATTATAACCAGCAGTTCTTCGATACCAGGAAGTATGGTGCCAGCAAGGCATTAAGCAGACCTTTGCTGTTGTGCTCGCTCGACAATAATTTCGCTCTTTCAGAAACCATGAACGCGGCTATCAGCCTGAATGCAGAAACCCCCAATGCAGATGGATTTCTTATGATGAAGAGTAATTACAGCGTCGATCTGCGGTTCGACAAGTCGTTTGCCAATCGCACATGGATCATTTATCTTTCTGCAAATGACATCTTCAAGACTACAAAGGAACGTTGGACGATGTATGGACAGGGTTCGGGTACCATGAAAGACTGCTACAACTATACTCGTAGCATCTCTTTGCAGGTTACGTATAATTTCAATGCCAAGCGCAGTAAGTACAAGGGTACTGGAGCCGGTAATGAAGAAAGGAGCCGCTTGTAGCTCTTGTTAGGAAGAAACTCTCTTAATACAACAATGAATATATGAAAATCGGTCAAGCGAAAGCAAAACCATATTGG
>OIBF01000519.1_pt1 | contig 12236 bp, 6 predicted proteins | sample 1580921 | NCBI WGS metagenome assembly OIBF01 (sample SAMEA3882506, study PRJEB24775) | human gut metagenome | biome: human-associated habitat; feature: intestine environment; material: feces | place: Netherlands | collected 2009/2010
TACTTTTTTCATATTGGATACACCGCCTTTGACGGAACACCTGCAAGTCACAAAATATAGAATAAACAGGCTCACAAAGTGTATAATATCGAGATTATTTGCATATATACTACCACATTGCGTATAATTATGCAATAGCTTTTCGCTAAAAACCGTAATTTCGGCGTGACTGCATCGCAGAAGCCCGCAGTGGAATACAAAGTTGTATAATTTGCACAATTCATCGGGGATATTTTTTATGTTATGGCTTGTCTTTCGGTCGGCGGCGTGATATAATCCGAGTTGGAGGGATAATATGAGAGCATTTATACGCTTTTTTTCAAGAATAGGCGCTCTGCTGCTGAGCCTTTATATGCTCCTCGGCAGCGTGCAGGGCTTCACGCCGAGTGAATTCGTATATGAGCGGGCTTACGGCAACCCGATGAAGGGATTCATGCCGTTTTACAGCGAGGGCGGCGTTGACTCCGCCGTTGAGCACAGCATGGAGTGGTTTTATATCCCGCTGTCGGCGCTTGTGACCGATGACGGCGAATACCGCATCGCCGAGGGGCTTGAGCCTTATCTCGACGATATATCCTCAAGAGGCAATCAGGCGGTGTTCCGTGTTTACCTCGACTACCCCGCGGACAAGCTCGGTGACAAGGCCGTGCCGCAATTCATATGGGATATGGGCGTCAAGAAGCTGCCCTATGACGGTTACGGCGGCGGTGTAAGCCCCGATTATTCCGATGACAGACTGATAGATTTCCTTGTTGATTTTGTGCATGAATTCGGCAAGGCGTGTGACGGCGACAGCCGCATTGCATACATAACTACGGGTCTTATAGGCCATTGGGGCGAGTGGCATTTCTCCGCCTGCCCCAAGGCTGCGCCCTCAAAGGAGCAGCAGGCGAGGGTGATAGCCGCCTTTGCCGAGAGCTTCACAAAAACCCATGTGCTCACCCGCTATCCAGGCACACCGGGCACCGAGAGCGGCAAACTCGGTTACCATGACGATTCCTTTGCCTATGAGACGATAAATCCGGAGCACGATTGGGAATTCGTACCGAGGCTGCGAAGCGCGCATCAGTCGAGGCTCTGGAAAACTCAGCCCATCGGCGGCGAATTCCGCCCCGAGTGCCAGCTGCCGTTCCTGACGGGCGGCGAATACGACGGTATGCAGCCCTATGACGAATGCGTAAAACAGACTCACTGCTCATGGCTGATGATGCAGCGGGCGTTTGATACGGGGCTTACCGCCGAGCAGGTCAAGGCTGCGAACGAAGCCTCCGCAAGCCTCGGCTACGATTTCTTTGTCAGCCGTGCGGCGGTCAAGAGAGTGTGCGGCGAGACTAAAGTATATGTCGCCGTCAAAAATACGGGGGTTGCCCCGCCGTGTTTATCGGCACGGCCGACGGCGAGGTGCGGGCTGAGGGCTGCGTTCTCTCGGAGCTTATGCCGGGCGAGACCGAGGTTTACACCGCTTCGCTTGAAATTCGGAGCGGCGATGAAGTGCATATCCGTATCGGCAGCCCCGTCGAGGGCGGCAAACCCGTGCGCTTCTCAAATAAAGGCTGCACCGAGGACGGCTCGCTCATTGCCGGCGTGATGAGCTGAAGAAGGTCGGATATCGAAAATTACCGTTGACGGCGATTTCGATATATGGGGTACTATTACATTATAATAAAGGGCGGCTTCGCTGCCCGTAACGGAGGAAAAGCAATGACACTTTCAATCATAAACGGCTGGGAAGAGGGTCACTTCAAGGCGGTGGCGTCAAAGGGGCTGCACGGCATTGAATTCTGCGCCAACGACCGCTACGACTCCGCCGAGATACTCGCAAAGGCCGATGAGATAAAGGCGAATTCCGAGAAATACGATGTCAAAGTCGTCTCGATAGGCAGGTGGGGCATGACCCGCCTTGACTAGAGCGGCAATATTATCCCCGAGGCTCAGGCTCACGATAAGAATCTCATTACCCTCGCTTCCATAGTCGGCTGCCCCGTTTTTAACGTCGGCGTTAACCGCGTTGAGGCTCTCTCCTATTATGACAACTGTCAGGCGGCGATCAGGTATCTTGCCGAGCTTATCGAATTCGGCAGAGATAAAGGCGTTAAAATAGCCGTCTACAACTGCGACTGGGAGAACTTCATCTATGAGGAGAAGGCTTGGGCGGTCGTGCTCGGCGCCCTGCCCGAGCTTGGCATCAAATACGATATCTCCCACTGCCTGAGTCGCAGCGGCGACTACCTCAAGGAGATGAGGGATTGGGGCGGCAGATTCTATCATGTCCATATCAAGGGCGCCCTCTATATATCGAACGACCACTTCGACGACCCGCCCGCAGGTCTCGACCAGATAGACTGGAGATCCGCCATGGCTCTGCTCTATTGCGCCGACTACAACGGTGCGCTCTCCATCGAGCCGCATTCGCGGCGCTGGAGCGGCAAAAAAGGCCAGTGGGGCGTTGACTACACCATCAAATTCATCTCGCAGTTCATCATGCCCGATGATTATGAATGCGTCGACGACCCGTATATGCCGTAAAGCAGCAAACCCGCTTCCTAACGGAGGCGGGATTTTTACACATTTTTTTGAATAGTTTTTTAAAGAATTCTCAAATGAAATTCGTAATCGAAACGATGACACTGCCGAATTTCGCGCAATTTTTTACGCAATTTGGCTAAATTGTCTAAAAACCTCTAAAAAGGCATTGACATGACCAATGAATTATGCTATTAATGAAAATGAAAAATTGTTTAATCGGCATAAACAAAATTTGCCTTTTTCGGCTTTGTCTTATGACGAGGAAGTCTAATTCAACTGCATGAGAGGGGAGTCCTTATGAAAAAAGCAGTGAAAAATTCACAGCGTTTCGTCGCAGTTCTCCTAAGTCTGTTGATGATAGTGTCAACATTTGCACTCTTGGGGTCTGTCGGCGCAGCCAAACTAAAAGCCTCGGCCGCAGGGGAGCTTACCACGGTCGTTGCGTGCTCGGACTATCAGAACCCGAGCGGCAATGATGCCGGCAAGACCTTCGTGCAGAGCGTCGTTGCTCAGCTCAAGGCTGCTGCAGGTGTCACTGCGGCGGACGGATTCCTTTGCTGCGGCGACTACAGCTACGGCTATAATCAGGCGGCGGCAGGCATTGCCTCGCTCAAAAGCGCGGTCACCGGCATTATCGACTGCAATGACGATAATTCGGCGTTCTGCCAGGGCAACCACGACGAGGCGGGCGCAGCGGGCCTTGCCAAGAGCGGAGACAATGACCCTTCGAGCGGCAAATACGGCGTTTTCGTTATCAACGAGGACGACTATATGTGGTATAACAACGACGAAGCCACCATTAAGCGCACGGCAGAGAATCTGCGCAACTACCTCAACCACAAGCTGGCTGTCGGCTTCAAGGCCCCGATTTTCGTTATCTCCCATCTGCCGCTTCATTACTCGATGAGGACAAGGAACGACGGCGACAAGCAGCACGCAAATTACATATTCAACGTGCTCAACGACGCAGGCGGCAACGGCCTCAATATCGTCTTCCTCTACGGTCACGACCATTCAAACGGCTGGGATGATTATCTCGGAGGCGCTTCGGTCTACCTGACCAAGGGTGACAGCATCAACATTGCACAAAACAGCAGAACCGTATTCAGGACGGAAACTCTTGCGTTTACCTATATGAACGCCGGCTTTGTCGGCTACTACGATAACCACAACGGTGCGGATGATACTCTCACAATGACCGTATTCCAATTCGATAACGAAAATATCGAGATCAAAAGAGTTTCACAGAGCGGCATCCATAACCTCAAGAGCAAGGGCGTCACCAACAGCTATAAGAATGAGAGCGGCTATTCGCCCGACACCTCCGTCACCGCAAGCCCGCAGTCATGGGCAGTTACGGGCGACGTGACAAAGACTCACGAGATAGAGCACGTTATACCCGAGAGCACCGGCAGCACGGGCGGCGGCTCCTCCTCCACGGCTTATACGAGAGTTACTTCGGCCGACGATATCGTGGACGGCAAAAAATACCTGCTCATCTATAACGGCAGCGAATTCATGCAGCCCGTTGACGCAGGCACCACCGACCGCGTTGGCTTCAAGGCTACGAGCACGGGTGGCATCTCGATGGATGATACCATCACGGGCGACTACGCGGCGAACGAATGGACCTTCACCGCCTCCGGCTCGGGCTGGAAGATAGGCACGGACGACGGCTATATCACAATGAGCCGCAATGCAAGCTCCTCCAGCAGCTATGACGCAAAGCTCGGCACGAGCGGCAATGTGTTCACCGTCGGCGGCTCGGCAAATGCTTATACATTCTCCACCACCGTAAGCGGCACCACCGTTTACTTCAATAAGAACGAAAGCCGCAGCCTTATCAACGGCTATAAAAGTAACCCCGCTTCGTTCTACCTCTACCGTGCGCCCGAGGGCGGCGCAGGCACCGTCAGCTACACCAAGGTCAATGCCTCGTCGCTTGCCGACCTTGAGGACGGCGAGACCTATGTGATAGTCTCCACCCGTGACAACACTATGTACGCCTGCTCCAATGAGTATACTACTGTTTCGGGCTATACTTCAACAAGGCTTGCGGGCGTTGCGGTCACCGCGAACGGCGACGTTATCGAGGGCTCGACCGAAGTAACGGCCTGCGAATGGGTCTATGACGCAGCCACCTCGTCCTTTAAGGCGACGAGCGGCGCAAACGCCGGCAAATATCTCAAGGTTCCTGAAAGCAGCAGCTCTGCCGTGACCTTCTCAAGCTCGGGCGTTGCCTACACCTACACCAATAATCAGCTTCTGCTCAGCGGCTCGACATACGGCCTCAACCTCAGAAGCAACTATACCTACAGCGGCTACAACGGCGGCTCAACGGTTTATTTCTACAAAAAGACGGTTTCATCCTCCGGCGGCGAAACACCCGTCACCAACAAGAAGATAACCTCTATAACCCTTGACACCAACGAGGGCACCGTGTATATCGGCGCGGGCAAGGCGGTAAGGACGGGCGCGAACCTCCTTGTCACCTATGAGGACGCGACGACCGAAACCATTCCCGTAACCGTCGGTATGCTCCTCGATCTCACCGGCCACTTCAACGCCGTGCAGTATACCTCTGCTCAGGGCGATTATGTCGGCCTTGCGGTATATTACAGAGACAATTGGCTCCCCGATTTCACGCTTCATGTAATACCCAAGGATGATTACCCCGATTACCCCGAGGCGGGCTCCGTCAGAGTCGGCAAATCCGCCTCCGCACCCGAATTCCAAAACAGCGGCGTTGCCAAGATAGAGCTTACCGCAACGGGCGTTCCGATGAACCAGGGTATCGACGTGGTGCTCATGCTCGATACCTCCTCGTCAATGAATGACGAGGTCACCACCACCGACAGCAACGGAAACACCGTCACCAAGACAAGGATAGGGGTGCTGCGCGACTCGGTCGGCAACCTTATAACGAGCTTCAATCAGCCGAATGAGGCGGGCATAGTTCAGGATATCGACATTGCCATTGCGGATTTCAACGGCTATGTTATCTCCGGCAAGCCGCTGCTTGACAGCAACGACCACCTCACCGACGCGACCATCAGGACCAACAGCAACAACGCTCAGGTCTACACCGGCTCGGGCGCAATAAATGCAAATGCTTTTGTGCCCATCGAGTCGATAGCTTCGTTTGACACCTCGACCATCGCCACGGCGAGCGGCACGAATTATGACTATGCGTTTGACACGGTCTATTCGCTTGTCGAAGCGAAACAGGCGGCAAACAAGGCGAATCAGGAAGACAGAGACATATATGTTATCTTCATGTCCGACGGTGCGCCGTTCTCCTACAACTACTTCAGCTCTCAGTCAACGAGCGCGAATTGGAATAACTGGCTGCAGGGCACCTACGCCACCGTAAACGACGTGCCCACGACCAGCTCGCACGCATACTTCTATAACGGCCTGGGCAACAGCCACAGAATGGCGGACGCCATCAAGGGCGACCCGACACAGACCTTCACCGTTATCAAGAATGACTCAAGCGCCTCCTACAACGGCCAGCAGTATATGGCTCAGGTGCCCGGCCTCGGCGCAAAGATGTATTCGATAGGCTTCTGCCTTGCGGTCGACAGCGCCGTAACCGTCGAATCCATGCAGTATGTTATCAGGAATATCGCAAGCGAGGAGAAATACTGCTATTTCGCCGATGACGCAGCCCAGCTCGATTCTGCATTTGCAGCGATAAGAGACGATATCAAGCAGGCGGCGACCGAGGCGTATTTCGTTGACCGTATGGGCAGCGAATACAATCTGCAAAGAGCCTCGACCTATGTCAAGAACGGCCAGACCTTCACCCTTGCGGAGGCTCCGAAGATTGAGGTCAAGAGCTACACGCTCTACACCAATGCCGACCTCACGAACGGCGTTATCACCGATATCAACGATGTCGGCACCCGCACGGGCGCAGCCGAGACCCTCGAGACCGTCACCTTCAGCGCCGATGGCACTCAGGCTTTCTCCGATCTCATAGATTCGGGCGCAACGAATATCCTTGTTGACGGCGTTATAAACGCCAGGACTTTCTTCTATAACACCAACTCCGCGGCGGTAATGATAGACGTCGACGGCGACGGTGCGGCGGAGCGTTCGCTCGCCCCCGAGACCTTCTATTGGAAGATAGGCATCATCGCCGAGAAGGAATTCGCCCTGAGCTATTATGTCTACCTCACCGGCACCATGGAGGGCAAGAGGGATCCGGGCGCATACCCGACCAACACCAGTGCAATACTTTATTATAAGAACTACCTCGGCAATGACGCATACAAAGAGACCGTTTCGCCCGTGCTCCCGTGGCAGGGTGCCGTGGTCAACTATGAATTCTACCTCGTCAACGCCGCAGGTCAGCCAGTCAACAGAGCCGGCACGGTCGTTCCATTTGAGAACAGAGTGATGATAGGCGAGAGGCTCAGCTACCTTATCCGCCTGAACACCTCGGAGTATAACGAGAGCTACACCCTCGCCCCGCTGAGCGACGTGCCCGACAACTACACGCTCTTTAACCCCGCCGCCTCCGCAACCGTTACGGTCTCGAGCGGCACGACGGGCACGAATGCGGTCGTTATCTCCGATACCGCAAGCGCAGTTACCACCTATTATTACGAGAGCGACTACCGCTTCAATCAGAACGGCACCGCCCCCAATGTAAGCGACTATTACAACACTCACTTCGCGTTCGGCGTTTACACCACCGAGGGGCTTTCGCCCGACACGGTCGTTGTCGATTACGGTCTGCCCGTCAAGATCCACCCGATCGCAAATGACAAGATTATCCTTAACGGTACCCCTGTCAATGCGATCTCGGCGACCTTCGGCGGCGCTCTCAACAGCACCGCCTATGAGAAGTCTCAGTTCGCCTCCGAGGAACAGACGATAACCCTTGCCCACGGCACGGCTGCCATTGACCCGCAGGACGGCAGGGCAGTCATCTACACCCCGACCGATATGCAGATGTCGGCGGAGGAGGTATTCTACTACGAGGTCATTCTCGACGGCTTCCGTTACTACAGCAGGATAACCGTTATCCCCGCGGCAAATATCTTCTATGAGGAGAGCTTCATCGACTTCGTCGACGGCGACGGCTATGCTTGGCAGACCGTCGGCAGCGGCAGGGAGGCTTATCAGTCGGAGGATCGTCCCGGAATTTCATCTGTTGCGGGCTTCGACGCAGACAATGTCTACGGCTACGATCCCGCTTATAACGACAGCAGCGAGACCTATTCGCTCGACAGAGCAAGGGTCACAACTCTTGACGCAGGCTCGATAGGCAAGGAGCCGACCGCGAGCTTCACCTTCTGCGGCAGCGGCTTCGATCTCTTCAGCGTCACGAGCAACAAAACCGGCGCAGTCCTTGTCAAGGTCGAGGGGCTTGATAATTCCTTCAACAAGACCTACATAGTCAATACCTATTACGGCTATTCCTACGGTCAGCTCTATCTTGACGCCGCGGCCGTGACCCCGACCGCCACCATCAGCCCGACGAGCACCGTTAACGGCGCTGCCGTCAACAACGCCCCGCTCTATGAGAGCGAATATAAGGCGGGCTCCACGGTAGATATTGACGAGGATGAGACCATTGTCGTTGTCAACGGCATCGTTTACTCCGATAAGCAGAAGAACGGTGCGGCGCTTGCATACGGCTGGCTCGTTTCCGACGGCGAGGAGAACGGACTTTATCAGATCCCCGTTGTCAGCGTCCCCGTCGGCAATTCCACCCTCGATTACGGCACTTATAAGGTCACAGTGACCCCGAAATACGCCAAGGTATTCGATAAGACAGGCGACGACAGCTACAAGATCTATATCGACGGCGTTCGTATTTACGACCCGGCGGGCAAGACCGTCAGCGGCGTTATCGAGAGGGCTTACAACGCCGACCGCGAGAATAACGCCCGCTTCATAGAGGTCAGGGATACCGTTATCTCGGCGAATGACTTCGGTACCGCCACCGTGGACGGCAATGCCGTTGCGGGCACGATGTTCATTGACGGCATCTCGGCTCTCAGCGGCGCAAGCTACGCCGACTCCGTTGCAAAATTCAGCAAGGCAGGCCCCAATAACGAGCTTTATCTCTATGAGAATCAGGCGGTTGCCTTTATCCCGACCGTTTCTGCGGCTTCGTTCCAGATAGGCATGAAGGTCGCAAAGCCGGGCGCCTTGAGCAGCACGGCGACGGTCAAGGTGCTCAATGCGAGCGGCGATGCCAAGACGTTCACCGTCTCGGGCGCGGCAGAGAAATACTATGATATTTCTTCGCTCCTTGTGCTTGATACCACCAACGGCGAATACTCGGCAAACGGCGCGATAGTTATCGTAAACGATTCCGATACCGTGCTTTCGCTTACAAATTACAAATTCACCTCAAGGACTGCGTCCTCGACCAAGACGGCGGACTATGTGACGGTCGATAACAGAGCGTATGCGGCGGCAGTCAAGGCGATAAGCAGGGTAATGACTACCGCGGATTCCGCGGGAGTCACCTCCGAATGGGAGCGCACCGCTCTAAAGACGGGCGACACCGCAAGGCTTACGATAAATACCCCTGCGGATATCGTTTCGCTCACCGTTGACGGCAAAGCGGTCACAAACTGCACCGTCAATGAGGACGGCAGCAAGACATGGGTCTATGCCTATGTAGTTGACGAGACGGATTCTGGCAGCCACGAGATAGTCGTCACCGATTCCAAGGGCAGGGTGAGCGAGCCGATAGCTACGGAGGAGATAACCGTGGCGGCAGCCCCTCAGAGCGCAGTTATTTCATTCTTCAGGATGAAAATCCGTAAGGCAGTCTCTGTCATTAAGAAACTGATGAGATGGAGGATTGTATTATGAGTAAGTTGTATTCAAAACCCGTTATCAGCTTTCAGAGCTTAGCCATCTCCACGGGAATCGCTTCAAGCTGTGAGATGCTCGCCAAGAGCGCCGAGAATATTTGCCCCGTCGTGGTCAAGGAGTGGGGAGATATCACTCTGCTGACCGACGCCTGTGATATGGAGCCGGCGGAGCAGCTCTGCTACCATGTCCCTGTTGAGGACAATAACGTTTTCAGCTCATAATGATATTGTGCCGAAGGCTGCCACATATCGGCGGCTTTCGGCACGAGCTTTAATGAAAGTTCAGGATGCTTATGAAGAAAAAAATCATAGCGATCGCCGCGGCGGCGGTCGCAGCAGCGGCTGTTTTGACGGTGATACTCTTCAAAACGGGCGTTTTCAAGCCGAAAAAGACAGTGTATATCCCCGAGGGCACCACGCTGAATCTGCGTGAGGGTCTGAGCGCCGAGCTGACCGAGGTCGACCCCTCCGAGGCAGGCACTGCTCCGACCAAGGCGGAGATGAGCGGCGAATACACGGCAAAAAGCGAATTTCCGTATACTGTCGGCGGCGTTGAAGTCAGCGATATGTTCTCATATTCCGGCAGTTTCGTTGAGGACGGCAGCGGCAGGCAGGTCAGCGGCATTGCGGCCGTGAGAGTCAGGAATAATTCCTCAAAGGCATATCAGCTGCTCAGCCTCGGCTTTGCGACCGACGGCGGCGACATTGTCTTTGACGTGACTGCGCTCCTGCCCGGCAGCGAGATGACCGTGCTCTCAAAGGAGGCCGTTCCGTATAACGCCGATCTGCTCATTTCAAATGTCACCGCGATCAAAAGCCTCGAGTTCACCGAGACTCCGTCGCTAAATTCGGATATTTTTGAGCTGTCCGCTTCGGGCGGAGTGCTCGGCGTTAAGAATATCTCGGGCAAGCAGGTCGGCAACGTCTATGTTTATTATAAATCGACCGATTCAAACGGACTTTTCGGCGGCATAACCTACCGCATAAAGCTCGGCGATATGCCGTCAGGCAAGCTTGCCAAGACCGCCCCGCTGCATTTTGACGGCGGATCTAAGATACTGTATATCACCTATGTATAAGAGAACTTATAAATTCCCCGGGCTTGCCCTTTGCGTCGAGAGCGAGGAGCAGATATCGGGCAATGCGAATTTTGAACGCTTCCTGACTGATGAAGCCGAGGCACACGGTCATATCACGGTGCGCCGCTCGCCGCTGCCGCAGCTCGGCGAAGGAAAGCGAAACGGCAGATACCGTCGCATGAAGCGCGGCGGCAGGGAGTATTACTACACGGCGTTCTTTGACCCCGCCGAGGGCGGCTACAGGGATTACGCCTGCCTTGTTCGCGGTGATACGGAGGAGCTTTATATTGATCACTGCGGCGGGCTTTGGGATTCAATGATAATAGACGCACTTGATATCCCCGACAGGCTGCTCGAGGTGAAAGCCGCTTTTCTCCATTCGTCGTTTATAACCGTCGGCGGGGAGGGGATACTCTTTGCGGGCAACAAGCAGGCGGGCAAATCCACTCAGGCGGCGCTTTGGAGCAAATACCGCGGCGCGCTCACCGTCAACGGCGACAGAGCCGTGATAAGGCTTGAGGGCGGCGGGGTGCGTGCCTACGGCTCGGCATTCTGCGGCTCGTCGGGCATTGCACTTGATGAGAGCGCACCCGTCAAGGCGATAGTGCTGCTCGGGCAGGCGAGTGAGAATACCGTCACGCCCGTGCCCGCACCCGAGGCTTTCAGAGAGTTGCTCGTCAAAATGACCTATGATACGAGCGTGCAGAGCAGCGTTGAGGCTGCGGCGGCGATAGCTGCCGAGGCTGTCGCGCGGGTGCCCGTGGTGCGGCTGGTCTGCACACCCGATGAGAGAAGCGTTGAAGCGCTGGAGGCTGCTTTATGGAGAAAATAAGGGCTGAACGCCCATCGACTGAGCCGATGATATCGAGATATCTAAATGCCCGCTGTGCGAGCCTCGGTATACCCGCTTCGGCGACCTTTGAGCTGACCTCGGGCTGCAATTTTAACTGCAAGATGTGCTACATTCACTCCGCAGGTGCCTCCCACTGCGGCGAGCTCAGCGCCGAGCAATGGATATCCCTCGGCAGGCAGGCACATGAGCTTGGCGTGATATTCCTGCTGATAACGGGAGGCGAGCCGCTCTCAAGGCCGGATTTTCCCGAGATATACACCGCCCTGAAGCGCATGGGCTTCGTTATCTCGATAAATACCAACGGCTCGCTTCTCGGCGACAGGATCACCCGCCTTTTTGAGGAGCTGCCGCCGACGAGGCTTAATATTTCGCTCTACGGTGCGGATAACGGAGCATACGGCAGCTTTTGCGGAGTGCCCGCGTTTGAAAAGGTCATCGCCAACATCAGGAGAATGCAGGATATCGGTGTCGATGTTAAGATAAATTGCAGCGTAACGCCCGATAACTGCGGCGATATCGAGAGGCTTTGCCGCCTGACCGCCGACATGGGGCTGAATATGAAGCTGACGACCTATATGTATCCGCCTGTGCGGCGTGATGCGGGCAGCGTCGGCTCAAATCCCGCGAGATTCACTCCCGAGCAGGCGGCTTACTACAGAGTGAAGTATTCGCTGTTGACCCTCGGCGAGGAGGAATTCCTGCGCCGTGCGGATAATCTGAATGCGTTTTTTGACAGTGAAAGCGAATGCGTCGACGATATCGAGGCCGAGCGGGGAGTGCGCTGTCGTGCGGGCAGGTCGGCGTTGTGGGTCGACCGCCTCGGCAATGTGAATCCCTGCGGCATGATAAACGGCGAGAGCCGAAATGCCTTGGAGCCGGGGCTTGCGGAGTGCTGGCGCGAGGTGAGAGAGGCGACCGCCGAGATACTGACCC
>OIBF01000520.1_pt1 | contig 12159 bp, 7 predicted proteins | sample 1580921 | NCBI WGS metagenome assembly OIBF01 (sample SAMEA3882506, study PRJEB24775) | human gut metagenome | biome: human-associated habitat; feature: intestine environment; material: feces | place: Netherlands | collected 2009/2010
TATGGGACAAGAAAGAGTATCTTGACTACTACGGACGCGGTTCCGACTGGGGGCTTCTTGTCTATCATGTAATAAACGACAGAAACAGCTGGCTCGGAAACACTGTGAACACCGCAAAAGGGAACGAGCGCTACAGGATCATGTACTCCGACCCGAGTTCCAAAGGCGATTACGCCCCTGTGTACCTGCCGACCCATTGCTTCTTCCCGGGCGGCAGGAAAGTTACAGCCATCTACACCGGCACGGAATCCGGTTTTCTGGCGGCGAGCGGCAAGAAAACGATGGTGGAACTGCCTTCAATAAGACTGAATGTAGCGGAAGGCTCCGTGGAACTGTCCGTGAGCGAGCGAGACGGCGACATCAGCGAAATCAAATCCACCGCCTTCCAGCACGACATTCTGCTCGGTTGGAAAGATGATGTCTCCTCATCGTGGTCAGTGGTCTGGAGAACCCCGGGGAGCGCGGAGGCCGCCGGCAGCCTCACAGGGCTGACCTCCACGGAGGCGCACATTCCTCTTCTTAAGGATGGCCAGGACTACGAGATCACGATCACCGGCGACAAAAACACAAAAATGACTTTGACCCTGAAGACAAAAAAAACAGGTAGCGGTTTCCCGAGAATAGGGCTTTCCAATGCCAAGCCGACATCCGGGGACACCTTCCTCATGATGCTTGTGGACTGCGGCGAGGTGAGCGACATCCAATGGACCATCGACGGAGCGAAGAGCGACGGCTACACCAAACTGGGCAAGGGCGAGCATTATGTCCAGGCCGTTCTGACAACGCCGGACGGGGGGAAGGAATATTTCACCAGATTCATCAACATCATACTATAGCAAACCCTTGAATATTCATAGATTATGAGATCATCTCTTAAATTGCTCACCGCTCTGGCGCTTGCCGCCACACTCCTTGCCGGATGCAAGGGCGGCAAGGAAGAAGACCACTCGCGGGACGAGTTCTCCGCCACCGTAGGATTGGGAATATACAAGGACGGCAATCCTGTGCTCACCTTCCTTAAGAACACGCACCAGTACTACTGCAACCCTCGGAAAGGCATCCTGCGGATCTCCGACAACGAAGGAACCAAGGACGTAACCGTGAAACTCAGCGCCATGCCATCGTCTTCCTCCGGCGTTGACGGCACAGTGTCCGGCAACATGGGCGTGGCCGGCTTCAGTTTCAGCGGACTCCAGGTCGTCAGGACCGACAGCAGGACAGTCTGGCTGTGGTCAGACAAGGACAAGGTGGGGTTCATCCTCCCGTCAGCCGGACTGCTATCCGCAAGATAGAAATTTCACAACCTGTCAAGCATCAAAACAGATTCTTACTTTTCCTTGAGCCAGACTCTCATCGAGGTCTTATCACTGCGGTTGTCCCAGCTATAGCACGGGATAAGGCTTATCCGATCATCAACACTGTCCCTGGAGACCAATGACACGATGCCGCCCAGAGTCCCGCCGGATATGCGATCCGTGTCAAAGACGGACTCCGTGCTGACTGTCATGTCCTGTCTGCCATCGACGTAGGCATAGAGACCACCACCAGTGGCGAAAGACTCGGAGGTACTCCATTTCGGAATCCTGAGCCTTACAGAGAATATCTTCGGCCTGTCCGGATTGACGGCAGCTGTCTCTTGCCGGTGGCCTGACAATAGGCGACAGCGGCCTCGTAAAGGTGTCCCATGTTGTACAGATCATGCAGCAAATACAGTCTATCTGTTCGTTACAGGGAACTCCGTTATGCGCAAAGTCGTGCATCCGTAAGGGATAAGGACGATATCCTCTTCCTCCGGGAAAGTGCCTTGATAAAGCGTACTGAACGGCATAGGACCGGCTGATCCGTTATATTCATGCCAGAACGGCACCCTTTTCCCCTTCGCATGGATTTCCAAAGGTGTGTTCTCCTGGTTCCAAGGATACCCAGACACCTCCCTGCGCACAACCTTGAACGCACCCTCCACATTGTCTATGTCCTTGACCCGAAGGCAATAGTTCCAAGGAGTGGTCGGAAGGACCTCGTAGTACCAATCGCCGTGCTGCCCGTTGAACTCTCCGTCAAAAGAGACTTTTTTCCATTGCTCACCTATGCGCAAGGCATACACAAGAGGACCTCTTTCAACAACGGCCGAATTTTCGTACCAGCGGCTTACAGACACTTTCATCGGCAGGGTCAACTCAATGACATCTCCACTTTTCCATTGTCTGTCAATAGTGGCCATTCCGCCTTTGCCTGGAGTCTCGCATGCCTTGCCGTTGACTGTAAGCACAGGCGCGTCACACCACTCCGGAATTCTGAGATGGACAGGGAACGAAACCTTGCGCTTTGCGGACACCGTTATCTTTATAGTCTCGTCAAACGGATAATTGGTCTCCTCTTTGAGAGTCACTTCCTGACCGTCGGCCACCTTGGCGGTAACATGGCAAGGGGCATAAACCATAGCCGCAAGGCCATTGTCATCCGAAGCGAACCATAGATGCTTTGTGAACTTAGGCCAGCCTTGGTGCATGTTGGAAGTACAGCAAGGATAGCCGCAAAGGATTCCGTAAAGCTGGTCTGTACCGTTATAGCTTGTCATAAAGTTCCTGCCACTGTTCTTGGAAATCTCAATCTGGTTGAGTTGCTGGTAATACTGGCGAGCATCATAAGCGTCTGTAGCCTGTGTCGGAAGAGCGTTGAATGTCACCCTCTCCAGCAAGTCAGCCCAATCAGTACGGCCAGTGATCTCGATCATCTTCTCAAGCGAGAACATCATCTCCACCGCCGTGCAAAGCTCCGACCCTTGGGTAGGGTTGCCGGAATGAAGCAACTCATCGGCTCCATAAAGTCCGGTCGGCCAGCCGATGGTTCTTCTGATGTCCGCCAATCCTATGTCAATGGCGTCCAGACAGGCTTTGTCCTTTGTCTTTTGGTATCGGATAACAGGCTCCTTCATTCCTTGCGCAAGGTTGACGCAATGAAGCGTGAACAAAGACGTCAAGGTAGTCCTGTCGGACAAGCGCCCTGTCCAATCAGCGGTCTGGGAAGCGATGGTGTCTCCGAGTTCCAACAAAAAACCGTCACCCGTGATGTTGTAGAGCCAATAGACAATGTAAAGGTTGTCCCCGCCTCTTTCCTGCCCCCAGTATGTCCAGTTATTGAGCGGAGTTTCAGTCAGATGCTTGTGCTGGTACTTAAAATACTTGGTGAGGAAAGTCAGCACCCGCTCATCACCAGTTGCGTCATAGTACTGTTTGAGAAATTTAAGGACAACCATTCTCGGCCACCAGTCCTTGGCATTCGATCTTTGAAGCCCACGCTCGAATTCCAGATCGACTGTAGGCCCGAAGCAACCGTCCTCGGTCTGACTTGCAAGCGCCCACTCAACCCATGGCCTCGCCTTTGTCTTAAGGGCTTCGTCATCAAGAATGTACGCAAGCGGAATAAGGCCGTCAATCCAGTATGGCCCCCTTTCCCACATGTCTCCGTCGCCTCCAAGCCATCCGTTACGCTCGCCCATCACATGAGGGTAAAGCACGTCAAGATGTCCAGTCAAACCTGTGGCCATTCTCTGGAGCTGGTCTTCCAGCCACCCGTCAGCCTTGACGCTGCCAAGAGGCAGCTCCACCAGTGGTTTGTGAACCAGCGGCGCCCTGTTGTTCCGGTATAGGGACGAGCCTTCCTTTCCGGAGGCAAAAGTGCAGAAAGTTCCAGCTATCATAGCAAGAAGCAGTAATCTATGTTTCATTTTACAGATATTATTGTATAATCGTTATTTGTTTTGTCACAGACTTTTCTTTCGTGTCAGCGAAACCGACCGCGACATCATAGACATCCTTTTTGGATATGACAAATCCGTCAGAGCCCTCAACCCGGCTGATGCCTCCCGGAGCGTAAACCGAAATTGTGTCTTTGGTTCCAGACCCTGGATGGTAAGGACAAGGTTGCCATCCACTATTTTCTGGAATATGATGTTCGAGCATCTCCGCGCGTCGCATGGTTCCGGCATCCGGTAATGAGGCAACGGAGCAGCCTTTTCCTTACACTTGACAACAATCTCGCTGGAGCCTTTGACCTTGACATGGAACCTGATCGTCGTGTACTCCCTATCAGCCACCTCCGAGAAATCCGTTCCGACTCCGTCCACACTCACAGACAGAATTTCCGTGCCTATTCCATAAGATGGCGCCATGGTGACATCCAATGGCTTGTCCGATGTGACCTGATAGCGGATTTCCCCGGCGGAACGTGTCATCGACATATTCAATAGTCCATCGCCCACACGGAGATTTGAAACCCTGATCCACTCCCAGTCAAGAGGCAGACGCGGAGCCAGCTCGGCAGACGCGCCAAGAGCGTCAGGACGGAAGCCCACCATGCCCTCCAGAATCGGCTGCACGGTCATTGTCTCAGACCAACACTGGTTTCTGGTTATGCCGTTGGAGCGGTATTCCTTTCCGTTCAAGACCTCCGGAATCCGTCCATGGAACTCTCCGTTGTAGGCAAGCAGGTTGTGCATGATGTGGCCGAATCCCTGGATATATCTACCGAACCCGAACTCAGCCAGAGCGACCGAACCGGTGAACAAAGGCCAGATGTTGTCCTCGGAATATGCCCCATAGCTCTCCAGGCGGCATGTGTCAGCCACCGATGAGACACCCCAGTCTCCGCTTATGCACAGATCGGAGTATTTCATGGCAGTCTCCCTGGACTTGGCATAGTCCAGGTCTCCGAAATATATGGACGATGAAGTCAACGCCAGAAAATCCTTTGTGAACGTGCCATCCGGCATCTTGCCAAAGTTGAAATAATGACGGGACTCATTCCAGTAATCCCGGTCGATGATGTTCCTTATCTTGTCGGCCTCAGTCTCATAGCGTTCAGCATTGAGTTTGTCTCCGGTCAAGGCACAGATGTCCGACGCCTCGTAAAGCCCTCGGCAGTACAAAGCCGCCACGACCAGTTCAGTCACGGAACCGTAGAACTGTCCTCCCTCAAGCCATCCGTGTCCCACATTCGTGTTTTCCGGAAGACCGTCGCCATTGGTGTCCGTGGAGGCGCAGAACGCCAATGCCTTGTGCACGGCTCGGATATTCTTTTTCACGAAATCCATGTCTCCGCTGGCCTTCAGGTACTTGCCCATAAGGACCACGAAGAACGGAGTCGCGTCGGAAGCGTCATAATGAATGGATCCGCTCGTGGTCGCCTCATGGTAGATCTTGCCATCCACCCGTTGGTACTTGACAAACATCTCAAGGACATTACGGACAGTCTGGAAATCCCCCATCTCAAGGAATGCCAAAGCACTCCATTCCGCATCACGACCAAAGAACCAGGCATATCCTGGTCTGCCACTCACTTTCTGACCTCCATTCCAACCGCGCCGCGAGGAGGAATATCCCGCAAAAAGCCCTTTGCCCATTCCCGGAACATCGACATTGTACTGCTCCGAGCTGACGGTTGCCCAGTAGTAACCTTCATTGAATATGGAATCCGGAGTCTCAACGGCTGCGTGAGAGGCTACATAATCCTTATAGAACGAGTCACTTGAAGCGAACGCTGAATATGGTGCCTCAGCAATGGCCTTGTAATCAGCGACAGCCTGCCTGTCTCCCTGATCACCGGCCGCGAACAAGACATCAAAACACCTTGTCCCTTTGACATCAAGGCACACGCTGGCATTCACCTGACGCAAATCCGTCGGCACACCGACAGGTTCACCGGAATCGTAGCCGAAGCCGTCGTACTGTCCCACCGAGGCAAGCCGCGCCGGGACATTGAACCCGACAATGGACACAAACTCCCTGTCGCTGTCCGATGCGACAAAAGCGTTGAGTCCGTCAGCCCATCCATAATGAATTGTTCCAAGAGCGTCCGCGGAGTACGGCCACATGAAGCGTAGGTTTGTCTTGAAGTCCACATGGATTTCCTCAACCGAATCATCATCCCACTCATAATGGGCAACCGCGGACGGTGAATCCACAGGACCCGTTATCACTTCCCTGATTTTGGCTCCGCCAGCCGAATATTCCCTGATTATTGAATTTGCCCGCAGTTGGATGTCAGTCTCCTCCGCCCCCAGAAGACAACAACTTCCGGCTGTCTTGACAAAAACACGGTAATCCCTCAAAGACATGAATGGATGTGTCCAGATCTCGAATATCCCGCCATTCTCCTTGCAGATGAAAGTCGCCGATGTTCACCTCATTTCGTGTCGCCTTCCAATCAAGCGCATGGGGATCTTCCGGAAGAGTCCAACGCGTCGGTCCGGGAATATCCACACTGTCATATTCATAAGCATCCTCCGATGTCAGCGGTCTTTCGGAACAGTCCCAATAACGAGGAGTCTCCCCAGACTTCAATGTGCCGGCGAGATACCCAACGCAATTCCTCGTGAAACGTTCGAGCAGACATCGGTTATAGTTCGGAGCGCCATAGTTCAGCAATCCTCCGACCGCCAGAATGTCACCCTTTCCGTAAGGGGTCTCCCAAATGACTTTCTCATCGGGATGGTAGTAGATATATTCCCAGAATATTCCTATCACTTTGGCTCCGTCCGCAGCAGGAGCCACACCCTTTGGAAAACCAAGAACCCGGCATTTGTTGTCGTTGTGCCCATGCCAGACGTACGCCCCTCCGTTCATCCCGTCAAACAATGGATGGGAACGGAATGAATGGAATCCGACCTTGCGTCCAAAGCCGTAGTCCACCGCGTCGTAAGTCCAAGCGGAGATCGGAGAGTCCTCCACTCCGGATTCGTTCAAAAGCCTGACGGCATCCATAGAAAGAATCAGCTTTCCGCCTGCTCCGACATAGGACAACAACCTTTCAGAAAGGGTTCTCTCAGCCTCCGTGAAATCCGAGCTGTCCGGCCTGTGGAACCAGACGACATCGAACCCGGAGAGATCGGATTCGCAGCCAGCGTCAATGACGGAGCAAAACACCCCGTTTTCCAAAGATAGCATGGAACGCAAGGAATCAATCTGTTTCGAGTCATGATCGCCCACAATTAGAGCCACTTTCAAATCCTGTCGTCCGCAGGATGAAAGCAGTGTCACCACAGCGGCGCAGATAACGGCAAGAAATCTCCTGAACATAACAGACCTGTCCAATCAAATTTGTATAAGAGAGGCGCACCGGCAGCATGGTGCCGGCGCACCTCTCAAACACCATTATTAACAACAAACCTTATTTCAGCTCAATCCACTGATAGGTGGTGCCACTGTTCATCAGAAGATAATATGTCACCGCCTTTGCAGTCTTTGAATCCTTTGTGACAGTGATGTAATACCATCCTTTCAGAGCCTCGGCTCCTTCTCCACCCTTGTTGAATTCATCAAATGTGAACAAAGCCTCGCCTTTGGAGTCACTGTTTTTCGTCAGAAAGACGTTCCTGTCTTCGTCACGGTCGGACTCGGTCCTATAGATTTTCACAGTAGCACCTTCCACAGGCTGGGTCATGTTCTCATCCGACACCACAGCCACACAGAAATTCCAAGGAATCTCACGCTCAAGAAACTCGAATCTTCCGCTTCTGTCACATGAGCAGAACAAGGTGGCGACCAAAGCCATCAGGCCGACAATTATACTTTTATTTTTCATTGTTCCCGTAATTAAAATTGATACTCCTTATACTCGTCCCTAGGCCCGCCGAACGTGTAGTCCTCAAGTCCGTAGAAGTCAATCTCTACCTTAGGGACAGGCAATTCACGATAGGATCTTGTGGTCAGCTGGAACTTGTCCACCGGTGTCCTGCGACGATTGTACCAACCAGTCGCCGAGCTGGCGAAGCAGCACTCCACGAACATCTCGTAATAGACGGACTCTATGATCTTATCCTTTGATGAAGATGCGTCTATGTCTGTCATGCCACCAACATTCTTGTGAGTGAGGTTGACAAGCGCGGCGGCTTCGGCAAGCTTTCCGTTGTTGGCCAGAGCCTCGGCGTAGATCAAATCAGACTCCGTCTTGGTGAAAAGATAAAGTGTGCCTTCCCCGCTCGGCTGTCCGGTAAGGGAGAAACGGTTCTTCTCACCCATATAGTAAGAGCTGTACGAATTGTTGAACTGCGCGCCGCTGCCGGTCGTGACGACATCGGTATAGACAAAATACTCAGGGTTGTTCAGACGCGCGTCCGGGCAGTTGACCACCTTTGGCATAGGACCGTCCTTGGCGAAACTGTAATCCTTAGGGATAGGCCAGACGGCACCTTTGTCATCCGGAGCCATCATCGCGATGATTCTCATGCTAGGACGTACCCACTGGCTGGTATGATAACCAGCGACAGCCTGGGACCAGCATCCGTATGTGGCCTCATTGGCCGGCATCTCGGCGCAAATGTCCTCGGTAAGGGCGTTCCGGGCATATTCCAGAACCTTTTTCCAGTCTGGAGTGTCAGCCTTGTTGGTCCTTGGATAGTAAGCCAGAAGCCTTGCCGCCATAAAGTTGGCCACCTGCATCAGTTTCGTATTGTCTCCCACCGCATTGCCGGGGAAGGTCCCATCGAAGTTAGAGAATGTGTTGTTCCGGCAGATGTCGATGCACTTGTCCAGATAGCCAAGAGCGGCGTCTCTTATCTCAGACGACGGCCTGATGTCATCTTTCGTGATGGTCTCAACATCAGTGTTTTCTGTCAGCAGGAAACATTTGTCAAAGCAAAGAGCCATCTCAGCATAAGCGATTCCCAACAGGAAATAGTTGTTGGCGTACAACTTGAAATTCATGTCCTTGCCACCCTCCGTATAAACAAGGTCCCCCTCATTCATTTTGGACAGCATGCTGCGGACAGTGTTTATGATGCTGTAGAAATTATACCAACGAGCCTTCGGCGCCGAGCTTGACGGATCCGTGTTGGCCAGCTCTGGCTTCTCGAAACCGGAGTACTGATAGTAATATGTCTTCATGTCCCAGTTGCCTGCGCTTGGTGTGAATATGTCAGCGTTCGTGGACATGTTCCATGACGGCTCCGTGTCATAGCCAAGCATGTACTGCCAGTAGTTGACATAGTCCCCTTTCACAAGAGACGGGTACTGGTTGATGTCGCCCATCACGACATTGATGTCAGGGGCATATTCGTTAGGAATGTCCATGTTGGAGAAATATCCATCGCAGGAGCTCAGACAAAGCGCGGCCGCGGCGGCCATTACCAATGTTTTAGCTTTCATGATTTCTGTCTGTTTCATTAGAATTCAACGGTGATTGTACCGGAAACGGTACGGATGTCAGAAGGATACTTCGGCGTGTCGGTGCCTTCGAGGATGGATCCGCTGTAGGTGTCCGTCTCAGGATCCGGGCCAGAGTATCTGGTCAATGTGAGAAGGTTACGCCCGATGACGCCCAGTTTGACCCCCTTAAGGAAGCCGATGCCGACCTTCTCAAGCTGTTTCGCGTTGAACGAATAGTTGAGCGCGAACTCACGCAGTTTGATGAACGAAGCATCCTCAATGAAGCTTTCACGGGAATGCTGGTTGTTGTACTTCAAAGGCTTGCGGTTCTCCCAATCCCTTTCGGACATATCCCAGAAAGCCGCGTTGCGACCTGCGAAGCTCATGTACAGACGAGTGTTGTTGTAAAGCAGACCGCCTTTCTGTCCGGAAAGCGTGAAGTAGCACATCAAGCCTTTGTACCTGAACGTACTGGTGATGTTGGCGTTGAAGTCCGGAAGCATATTGCCGACACTCACCTTGGCGTTCGAGCCGTTCTCGTCAAGGACGCTCATGTGGCGTTCCTCGATGGTGCCGACCTCCTTCTTTCTGACCACAAATCCATAGTTGTTGATGCAGAACACATCTCCCACACTCTGGCCAGGCTTGATCTCCTTGCTGGTGCTGACCTCGTCAAGAGACCTCGCGAACTTGGTTCCGTACATCTCGCCGTACTTCGAATGCGAGGCGATCAGAAGAGCGCCGCTTCCGGTATAGAAATCAGGACGGCCAAGTTCTCCGATCCTTTGTGTCAGTTTGTCCCATGTCAGGTAAACATCCCAGCTGAAATTCTTCTTCCTGATGATGTCCACACCGACAGAAAGCTCATAAGCATTCGTGAAGAACTCACCGATGTTGAGGTACTGGTACTCAAATCCAGTGACTCCGGAGACAGACATGGCGTAAGGCATGTCAACATTCTTCTTGTGTGAATATGCGAAGTCAAAGGTCACCCTGTCGAACAGACGAGCGTCAACACCGATCTCAAGTTCCTTAGAGAGGGCAGGCTTAAGATTCCTGTTACCGAGCTGAGAGCCGCCGTAAAGAGAACCATTGCTCATGCTATAGACCTCATACTTGGCTCCGTAGGCCGGAAGGATACCAGCTGTTCCGTAGGAGACACGTGGCTTGAGAAGATCCACATGAGGAATCTTGAACGTCTTGGCGGCATTCCATGCGGCCGACACACGGTAATATGTCTGCCATCTTGCGTCATCTCCGAGAACGACCCGTCACGGCGCACAAGAGCGTCAAGCATATATTCCTCTTTCCAGTCACCCTGAAATACTGCTGTCATACTGTTGGAAACGATACGGCTTCCCCATGATGTGATGTCAAGGGTTTCAGGATCAGCCTGATCAAGAGAGATTATGTCCAATCCGGAAACGGCAAGCTTGCTTCCACCTCCGCTGAAGCCACTGCTTTGAGTGTCTTCATAAAGGTACTGAAGGCGGACGTTGGTGTTGAAATCGCCGAACTTCTTTGTGAAGAGGGCACTCGCCTCGACGTTGTGTTTGAAAGCGTTGGATGTCCAATTGCTCACATCTCCCGTGGAACGGTCTGTACCGTCAGGGCTGTTGACTGTCAGGCGGCCCTTAGGCACAAGCGATGTCTGATACTTCTGAGAATAATCTATGCTGTAGACAGCATTGAAACTCAGCCAGTCTGTCGGTATGTAACGCAATCCGTAGCTTCCGAGAAAACGGTTTCCTGTGCTTTCAGCCCGCTTGTTGGCCACATCATAGAGAGGGTTGATGTTGTTACGGGTCGAAACCACATTAGGATTCACCTTGTAGTCGGTGCCATCAAGGTTCTTGGCAAGGAAATCCGCACCATAGTCTGAGTAATAGACATCGTCGAAATTGATCGAACGTTCGTCGGTTATCGTCCTCACGAAAAGGTTGGAGGTGTTGAATGAAACCTTGTCGGACAGCCTTGCGTCCATGTTCACACGGAAGCTCGTACGATTCTGACCATCAAGCAGTTTTACGACACCCGGGTTCTTGGTGTTCTGCACGGATGCATAGTAGTTGATGTCTCCGCTCTTTGACCGTCCTGTCAGGCCCAATGTGTTGGAAGCGTAGAAACGCGGAACGAAGATGTCCTTGTACGAATCATGTCCGGGCCATTTGTTGTCCCAGATCGTGTCATCCTCCATTGTGGTGGTAGGAAGTCCGTCAGCGCCTACCACATAGCCGTGGGCGGTTGAACGTTGTGGGCGGAATCCAAGCCAGTTAGGTCCTTCCTCCGTCTTTAACGTCACCCTTACAGTGCCGTTTTCAAGGCTGGCGCCACGTTTTGTGATGATGTGGACTACACCACCGGCAGCCTTGGATCCATAGAATGACGCCGCGGCGGCACCTTTGATGACCTCTATGTCCTCGACATCCTCCATGTTGATGTCCTTGAGGGAGCCCTCGGTCACAATGCCGTCAACGATTATCAATGGTTGCGAATTACTGTCAAAGGAAGTACCTCCACGGAGTTTGATGACCGGTTCCGAACCAGGATTACCGTTGAGATAGGAAATCTTGACACCCGGCATCTTACCCGCGAGGGTCACGGCGACATTGTTGCCGGTTACCTCCTGAATGGACGCCTCGGAGATTTTCTCGACCGTGAAAGGCAGAGTTGCCCTGGACGTACCTCTGGCCACACCGGTCACGATGACATCAGCCAACTGCTCGGCCGAATCCTCAAGAACAACCTTCAGGGACGAGCCATCCACCACAATCTCCTGAGTCGCATAGCCAAGGGCGGACACAATCAGAACAGTGCCTTTGCTTGAGTTAATTGTGAATTTACCGTCAACATCCGTCGTCACACCTTGCTTGGTGTTCTTGATGATAATGCCGACTCCCGGAACAGGTTCGCCGTACTTGTCAACAACAAGACCCGTGACCTTGACCGACGCTTTTTCCTGACCGGCCGTGGCTGCGGCACCAATCATCGTGACCGGAGACATCGCCGAGAGACC
>OIBF01000522.1_pt1 | contig 12139 bp, 9 predicted proteins | sample 1580921 | NCBI WGS metagenome assembly OIBF01 (sample SAMEA3882506, study PRJEB24775) | human gut metagenome | biome: human-associated habitat; feature: intestine environment; material: feces | place: Netherlands | collected 2009/2010
TTTCACTCAAGTTTACTGTTCACTCTTTTTAGCATAATCTGCAAGGTCTACTGTAGCACGGAAGTCTCCGAGTTTCTCCCATTTTGAAGCATCATAAGTTGCACTGGTATCACCAGTATAAATATATTCCTCATATTGATTCTGTGTAACACCACTAGCATCTTTAATAAGATAAATATGCTTCTTAATATTAGTTGTAGGAAGAGCAGTTACTACTTCTGCAACTGTAGTATCAAGATTACCTAATTGGGCTAATGGAACATTGCCATTTGAATCAAGTCCTGCAATACCATTGTTAGCATTCAAAGTTTTCACACTTCCGTCTGCCATCAACACTTGGGTTGCAGTGCCTCCAGTCTTCACTATACGTTTAACACTTATTCCATTTTCATCTACATTGAAAACGGATATAGTTGTATTTTCATTACCGCTTTTTGATACATCTAGTTGTTCACCATTAATTATATACTGTAAACCACTTGTAGGATGAATTTCACCACCTCTTTTGCTAAAAAAATTAGAATTAGACCAATTCTTAATTTTATCCCAAAAGGAAGTAAGTCCAATTGCGTCTAAAAATTGCATAATCTATTGTTTTAAATTGTTATTTACTAGTAATATCTGTTATCTGTTCCTCCGTGATTGCTGGAGGGAAGTCCTTCGTCACGATGTCGGTCACTTTGTTTGCGATATCCTTGTAGATGTCCGTGCCGAGTTTTTTTGCTGTCACGCTGCCGTCTCTGATGTTTCCCGTTGATATACAGTCCTCGGTCAGATGGTCGTGTTTGACCGCTCTCGGTTGTAGTTTATCTGAGGTCACACAATTGGATGCTAGGTGTCTGTTCTTTACAGAGCCATCGGCAAGCTTCGATGCCGTTATCGCCCCATCCGCAATTTGCGCATCCGTTATTGTTATCTTGGCGAGTTCACTCTTGATAATCCTAACGACCGCATCGTTCTCCAGTTTATCGTCCATCATGTCAAGCATCCTGCTTAACTCGACAACGATGTCGTAAATTTCCGTGCCGACACGCACCGCTGTGTTTTCTCCAACCTGCGTTGCATCTCGTATCATCTCTGCCATACGGAGCATTTTTTGAATATCCTCGTTCATAACTTATTTGCTTTTAGTTGCCTATTGCGTGAATGTGTGACCTCGTTCCTCGCTGTGCCTTCACTTCCCCTTTCGTGGTGAATGCCTTGAGGTATTCGAGTGCATCTGATAAATATCTTTCTGCCATATCCAATATGTCGTTGTACTGCTTGTTGCTCGATACGTCTTGAACATGGTCTGAATAATCGTCTCTGTGGCGCATTCCACCTGCTCGGCTTACAATTGTGCCATCGGCACGAAAAAGCCTCGCATACGTGAAATAAGCGAGTGCCTTGCGTATTCCGCTGGTGTACTTCTGCACCTTGGTTTCGTCTTGGCTGCAATCGCCCTCCTTCTTGGTGGTGTATTCGCCACCGTCCAGGAAAGTTGCAGGCTGGAAATCGGGCAATACTGAATCGCCCCACTCTCCCTGCTCGGTTGCTGCCTTGAACCGCTTCCACCCGATGGCTGGTATGATGTTCGCATCTTCGCATTCACGAATGTATGCGTTCACCTCATCCTCATCTAGGTGTGTGCTGGTCGGTCGTGCCAGTTCCCGGAACTGATCAACCGTGATAAGTTGTTTTCTTTGTTCTCCCATAGGCTCAATAAATTAGTCTATCGTGTTATTACCTGCCACCTCGCTGCTGATATACTTTAGCGGCTGTAGCTTAGGGTCTAGGTTCTGAATGGCTGGGTCGTGCCAGCTGTTGAAAATCTTCTTGAAGGCTCGCTCGATGAATCGCTGCTCGGTCGTCACTTCGCCTGCATAGTATTCGTAAGCGTCCTGCATAACTTGTCCACTGAATCCCAGCTTGCCAATACGGATTGAGTAGAAGAGTTCTTGATGGAACTGTGCGTAGATGCGTTCGATAACGCTGCTGTCTGTCACGGAAAACTCCTTGTCGAAGTTATTCGTAGGGAAAGCCACTACCTTCGGTTCGTCTTCCTCGTTCTCCACCTCGACCGCAAGAATCTTCGCTGTGTTCTCGTCCCCTTGGAACTGCAAAAGGTCTTCATCTGAAATCATCTGTCCGCTCTCCACTTCTTCGCCTTCCTCATCGAACTTGGGCACGCCCTTCTTAGTTACGAGCATACACGATACGAGGAAGTTGTTGCGGACGTTTCGCATCTTCACGTTTCCCAGTCCCTCATCGGTCGAAATCTCCGTGATGGCAGAATCGTAGCTGGCTGTCGGATAGATAAACTTTCCGTCTAGACTCTGCCACAGAATCTGCCCCTTGTAGCTGTCGATGCCGCCAGCGTTCTCAATCTGTTCAAGAACGATGTCGGTGTCAGGATTGAAGACGTTGATGCGCTCTATGGTCTTCTCGTTCACCATCAACCGCTTTCCGTTCCTCGTTTTCTTCTGCTCCCAGTCGGGGTGCAACAAGACGTGCGCCACGCTCCCCTTGTCGTCCGTCTCTTCAAGGCGGCAATTTTCAAAGGGTACGTGGCTCACGCTCGACACCTGCCCTAGAACGTTGTAGTTTACATGAAGGGCAAAGCCTCCAAAGCGTGCGAGGTCTTGCGCTACGTTCCGGAGCAAATCGTCTGCCGTGTCCCCCTGTGGGTTCATCGCTAACGCTGCTAGAATGTCGCTATCAAAGCCGTAGCCCTCAATGAATCGGGCATATCGGTTAAGGCACAGCATTGCCGTACCGCTGGCTTCCGTGATGCGTGCGAGGTTCTGCGGATATAGATTATCATATCCGTATGCCTGCATCTTGAATCTGCTGACGTAGCCAATATCAACCCTTCTCTTTGGCTTTTTAACTGTCTTAACGTTCATACTGCTCGTGTCGATTTACTTGTTGTTTTGTTACTCTTCCTTGCCTGCTTTCTCGGCTTGGTCGAGGTCTTTCTTCCTGTCGCTGCCTGCTGCTTTTCCGGCAGGATCTTTCCCGGTGGTATCATCTGCACCGCTGTCGCTGCCTGCTGGCGGCTGCTTGTTCTCGATGAGTTCATCGCTGGGTATCTTCTGAAAGTAGCTTTCCATGTGTGGGTACTTCGTCAGATATTCATGCGCTACCTTGTCGGTCAGGTTCTCATTAGTGAAAATCTTACCATGGTAGAAATCTGGGCAGGAAATGATGAAACCTGCCTTCATAGCGTAATTACATGTTTTTGGCATTGCCTTTTCTTTTTTGAGTTTTAAATAAATTTCGATTAAAGCATCGTGGTAACACTGCTGGCAGGTTGTCGGTACAAACCGCTTGTGCGTTACCTCAAAATAGAGAGTTTCAATAACTGCCTTGTCGGTTGCATCAAAGGGACTGTCGAAACGTGCCTTCAACTCCCAGACCTTGGCTGTTGCTTCCTTGTATGTCATAGGCTACTCTGATGCTTCCGTCAGAAGGCTCTTATACTTGGCTGCTGTGGTCTCGCTGTCTGTGTCGAAGAAGAAATAAGCTGCCTTCGGTACGCTCTCCTCTTCCAGCGTGATAAGCCAGCCACCCTCGGTGTCGTCTGAGTACTTGTCGTTCTCGCCTGCACTTGCCTTCAGTGCCTGCGCATATCCGAACACCTGATACTCTGCCTTTCCGTCCGCTCCCTTAGAGAGGTTGCGAAGGATGATAACGAACTTTCCATTCGCCAGTCCGTCAATGATATTGGCGCAAACGTCAGGTGTGTTAGCCAATACCACGACTGCTACGGTGTTCTTCCAGCTGTTGCGATACGTGCCAACGGTCAGCTCGGTCTTGGTTCCAGTGAATGGCTTGCTGCCTTCCTGCCGGATAGCGTATGCTTTCTTGCCAGTCTTCAAAACTAATGTCTTAATTGTATTGCCCGCTACAACGGACTTGGTGAAGTCGATGTCGTCTCGGTTGATGATAAGTCCATCGCCCTCCAGTCCCTTCGTTACCTGGTCTTCGCAAGGGATTATGATGTCCTGGGCGATAAGGCTCTCGCAAGTTGTTGCCATATTAATTCGTTTTAAATTGTTATATCCCCAACACCGTTTTGTGGGTGTTGAGGATTGTCAAAATAACTTAATACTAAACTGAAAATTTGAAGCGATTAGTAAGCTGCATGGATCATGTCCTCTTCGAGGAGAGCCGTGCCAATCTTACCGGTAGCATAGAGATAGTTTCTGCGCTCCTTCTTGTCGAACCAGATGTCGAGGTCGCTGATGAGATTGTCTGCGTCTGTACCAATCATAAGGTGCTTAGGATTGCAGAATACCGCACGGTGTGGAAGGTTGATTGTAGCCTCGCCCTTCTCGTATGCCTTAATCATTCTGTCCCAGATGCCGACACGTGCAATCTTCACTCCGTTGTAGGTCGCTACTTCGAATCCATCGAACAACTTCTCCCATGGCATAATGTCGTGGTAGGTCTTCTTGAGGTCGTAGGTCAATGCGTCAGCAAGCGAGCGTGTCATGAGCAATACGGCATCGCTATCGTCTACGATACGTGTGTCTGCATCCATCAGGATGGTGTCTACAAGTGTAGTAGCCGCACCACTCTTGCGCAATTCAGAAATCTGCTCTGCTGCCGTAGCCTTACTGTTGGCTGCGATGGCGGTATGGTTCTTTGTCGCTGTGGCTGTAAAGATGCGCTTGAAGAGACCATCGCATACATTGAAATTACTGACATCTAAGCCTGCTGTCAGCTTGCCGCCACCTTCACCTGACAATGCTGCCTCCTTGTCACCAAGCCAGCCGAAACGCCAAATCATCTGCTCCATGGCTCGCTGGAGTGCATCTGCATAGATTACCATAAAGTCGGTGCTGGTGAGGTCGCCAATGGCTGTACCAGTCTTCAGTGAATACTCTCCGATGGTTCCCTTTATTGCCTCGTAGCAAATCTTGACTGGGATTTCCCACTGTCCGAATTCCCAACGCTTCTGAGAGTTTGCGATACCCTTCTCCTCATAGGTAGGGTCGCAACCGCCACCCTTCTTACCGACCATTTCCATCTCTCCGAGAAGAGCGATAGGGTCTTTCTCTTTGACCTTCTGAATGTTCACGAATGAAGAGAAGTCTTCATCGTTGTAGAAGGTTTCCTGCACGGCATCCTTGATGCTTGCGAGGTTTTCTGGCTCGAGTGTAAGGTTCTCAAGCTGCTGTTTTGTAAATCCTGCCATTATTTTCTTTTGATTTAATGGGTTAATACTTTGTTACTTCTTGCCCTTTTTGTGGAGCTTTGCAAGTCTCTCCTTGATAGCGTTCTTGCCTTCCTCGACAGCGTTCACGTTGTCGCCTGCGCCCTTGCCGCTTGGCTGTCGCTGCGCTGGCTGGTAGTGGCTGCTGTAGCCTGCCAACACCTTCTCAGTACCGCCTGCCATCTTCACGGCATTCAGGATGCGCATGTCTTCCTTGCTCTTTGCGAGTTTCTGTGCGCCTGCCAGCTGCGCCTTGGTTTCGTTCAACTGCTGTTTGAGTGCTGCTACCTGCTGCTTCAACTTGGCTACAGTGTCGTTGTCGGTGCTTGATGCGCTGCCGCCTTCACCGCCTTCACCGCCCTCATTGTCGTTGTCGTTGTCGGTGTTGTCTGCGGTCTGAATGTCGGTAATTACACCGTCCTCGACAACAATTGTCTTACCGTCCGGCATTTCAAACGTTCCGTCCGGACTTGCCTTGTCGCCAACTTGTGGATCTCCCTCTTCACGCTCAACGGTCAGTGTCTGTCCGTCTGCTGTGTTGAGCTCCATCGCCTTTGGCTCTGCCTTGGCTTGTGGCTCTGCCACCGCCTGCTCTGCTTCCTCCAGTGTCTTCACGCCCAACTTGGCGAGAATCTTGTCGAGGAGAGAAGCCTTTACTTCTGTTTTCTTCTCCATTGCTTTTGGATTTTGTTGTTTTGAATTAATAAAATTTTCGATATTGCGTTTCGATGCGCTTGCGCTGATTGGTGCAACGGTGCTGCTGATAAGACCTAGGCGCATAGCCTCGCTGGTGCTGATGAAGATGTCCTTATCCATCAAGGCTTGAATCTCTTCCCGGTCGCACTCGCACCGCTCTACGTATGCGTCCACCATCTTATCCTGCCACATCTGCATTTCCTCGCTCTGATTCTTCAAGTCCTTTGCGTTCAGCTGGTCGCCAAGACAACAGCCAGGAACCCAAGGGTTGTGCAGGAGGAAGGCAGCGTTCTCGTATGCCTTGCGGCTCTCCTTTGGTGCTGCGAGCATGATGATTGTTGCCATGGATGCCGCCTTGCCCTCAACGGTGCAGGAAATCTTCTTACCGCTCTGCCGCAGTCGGTCATAAATCGCCCAACCTTCGACCACAGAGCCGCCATTGCAGAAGATGCGCATATCGATGGTATCATCGTCTTTCGGTATGCTTGCCGCAAAAGCATCTATGTCTTGAAAACATACGCAATCACCTCCAAACCATTGATACCAGAACTTGTTGTCTTGGCTGTCGATGTCGTTGTATATTCTGAGTTTTGCCATTGAATCGTGATTTTTTAAGTTTTAAAACGCTGCAAAGATACGATATTTTTCAATATGTTTATCTCGTAAGCAGTTAATTTTTCTAAATAAGCCGAATTTTTGCGTTCTAAGCGGTTTTTATTGCCTTGTGTGTGTAACTTTACCACCTTTAAGCGAAAACCGCTTAGAACGCGAATCTTGAAGAAATAACTACCCTTTAAATCCTGCCGATATTCTCTATCGTCTGCACTCTCCGCTGGGTGCGGTTTATTTCTTCCACGCTCACTACTGGCTGTGGAGCCATCTGATACCCTCTAGCTACAGCTGCCGCCAGCATATCCATGCCGATGTTGCTGCTCCCGTTGTTTACTACGATAGGAACACCACCGCCTAGCTGGTTGAATGCGGATAATATCGGACTGAACATTGAAGTCGCCTTGGCTGTCATTACGCTCTCGCCATTGGAAAGCCTTGCCGGGATGCTGTCGCTGGTTCCGGTTCCCGAGCCTTGGACGTAGCCACCAGTGGAGAATCCCTTGACTGCTGCCTTGGCTGCTGCAAACGCTGCCTTGATTAAAGCAAGTTTGGCTGCTGCACTTGCAACTCCTGCCCATCCTCCATGAAGAATACTATCTGCAAGAATAGCTGCATAAGTCGCAGTTATTTGCTTCTCTATCGCATCTAGGTAGGTTGTCAGCATGGTTTTGAGGAAATTATGGAAAGTCAGATCCTGGCTCTCGAAAAACGAAGATAAACCATCACCGATTGCCCCGATATAATCGGCTATCATTTGGTTCTGTTCTTGAAGTTTCTGTTGCTTGTTCTTGTTTTCGTCAGCTTGCAACTGCAAAGTCGTATCGTGTAGTTCCTGCTGTAGCTGCTTCTGCGCTTCAACATTCTCTTGTGTCGTTGCTAGCTTCTGCTCTAGGAAAGCCTTGTATCTCTCCAGCTTGGCTGTATCGTCTTCCTCTCCAGTGCCACCGTTCATGATGTCCGCATCCTTGCGAGCCTTCTCTGCGTCCTCGAACTCCTTGTTGAGTTCGTCCACAATCTCCTTTGCTTGATTCTTCAAGTCCGCTTTCGCCTTTATCATGATGTCGAGTAGCTTAGCCTGCATTTCCTGCGCCTTTTCCGCTCCGATTTGCCCTGCCGCCACGTATGCGTCAATGCTCCTCGCTACCATGTTCTTCTCAAGCTGTTCGAGGTCGTTGCTGTAATCTCGCTCGTTGTCGTACATGCCTGCGAGGTATCGCTTCTTTGCGTCCATTACCTGCTCGTTGTAATTGTACTGTATAAGCGCAATCGCTTCCTGCAATTCCTTTTCCTGCTTCTTCCTGCGCTCTGCTTCTGCCTTTGCTTCCGCTTGTGCCTTGGTCTTGGCATTGCTGCCCTTGGCTGCTGGTGTCGTTCCAATGTTTCCGCTCGCTGGCTCGCTGCTGGTCGCTCCACCATTCACGCTGGCTAGCTTTATGTGCTCGAGCCTTCCGTTCACGGTGTTCTCGAATCCGTCTGCAAATGAGTTTCCGATCTCGATACCAGCATTCTTGATGTCATGCCATGCTTCCTTGATAGTGCCGGAAATGTCGAATATCTCCTTGAATCCCTTCTGTGCCTTTGATAGGTCGAAAGTCACGATACCTTCGAGAATATCAAGCATGCCCTTGGCTGCAAAGCCCATCCTCTTGAATGCGTCTATTCCGAGATTACATACGAGTTTGATTGCGTTCCACATCAAGCGGAAACTTGTCCCGAGTGCATTGATTATCCCTCGCAACAGAAGGCTGTCATTGTACCAGTCGATGAAGTAGTTGATTGCCTGCACAACTCCCTTGATAACTGCCGTAAGTGATTTCTTTGCAATCGTTGACAACTGAGCCTTCATGTTCTCGAAGCCACCACCGGTGTAATCAAACAGAGAAGCCATTGCGTCCTGCAATTCCTTGGTTGCGTTCAATTCGTCTTCTTGTGCCTTTGCGAGATCACCGGACTTTGCCTTCACTTTGTCCATATCAAGTTCGATATTACCGAGCATTTCGATATAAGCAAGCCCGGCATCCTCTCCCGGGCCACCGAAGATGTTGGCAATTGCGCTGCCAACAGCAGCACTTGATTGTGGAAGTTCCTTCAATTTATTAGCCACCTCTTGCATAACCTGGAATGTGGTCTTGCTTCCGTCCTGCAAGTCCTTTTGAACTTGCTTGGAAGAAATGCCTATTCCGTCAAGCGCAGCAGCCGTAGCGGTTGTCATTTCTCGAAGTCGTATATTTCCTTCCTTGATGGTATCAACACCCTTGTCGCTGAAAATTCCCTCCTTGGTCGCTTGCGTTGATATTGCCACCATTTCCTCTGCACTCAGTCCGGCTTCCTTGAAGTATCTCGGGTATTCTTTAATCGTGTCGAGGAATTCTCCGTTGGCGTTTGCACCGCTCACAAGTCCGTCCTGCATAATTTTCAAACTCTCAGAAACGGAAATGCCGAAAGCCTTGCTCATCGTATTAGCAGACTGCATCGTCTCCGTGAATTCCAAACCGAATGTATTGGATACCGCAAGAACCTCGTTGCGCACGGATTTCATCTCGTTTCCGGTCAATCCGGTGAACTGCTTCGTCAGTCGTGTGGCTTCCATCAATCCCTTGTTGTAGTCATACCACCATTTGAATGCCATTCCTGCGCCTGCCACACCTGCCATAGCGAGGAAATAAGGGTTGGTCAATAAGGAAAGAGCCGTATTTTTCAACGCACCAAACTTTACCTTTAGGTCTTCCACGGACTTTCCCATTTCCATAACCTTTCCGATTCCAGTATCATCAACAACATCAAAACCGAAAAACTCGGTGTTCTGCAGGTCGTCAGCCGCCTTCATCATGGAATCGTAATAGCTGCCGACACTGCGCTGGAATCTTCCAGTAGCCTCCTCAGCCTCTTTCAGCTCCTCTATCAAGTCTTGGATATGCTCCTGCATCTCCTGACCCTTGGAACTATCACGCTCGGCACGGCTCATCTCATCGTAAGCCTTGGTGGCATTGGAAAGCTGGGCACGCAGCTGCTTCAAGCTGCCTTCCTGCTCGTTCTCTGTGCGCACGTTGTTCTGGATCTCCTTCCGCAAGGTGCGCACGTTGTACTGATACTCCTTGATGGTTGCGTTGATGGCTTCCGTCTGCACCTTCATCTCGTTGGTCGTGATGGTCTTGTCTTTTTCCTGCTGCTGCAAGTCCTTGATGCTTGCCTTCAACTGGTCTATCTTCTCTTTGTATCTGATGATGCCATAGATTGCATCCTCGTACTTGACCTTGATGTCAAGAATCTGCTGTTTGTCTTCACTTACCATAGTTCTTTCTTTTTAGTTGTTCAACTCTATCATTGTAACCTCGCAATATCCGCTGTTTGTTGTCTTGATTTCGAGAACCGCAAAATACGCTCCATACTGGGCAAGGTACACTGGCTTCGTCTCGTCAAAATCCAGAATATCCAAGTCCGACAGATTGAGCCGCTCTGTGATTACGTGCGCCTTGGCGATGCTTGCTGCAAGCTGCTTGTACTTCGTATCGAAGATGTTCTGAAGGTCAATGTCGAATCGCAGTGCCGCCTGCTCCTTGTCATCCCTAAGCGTCATTATTCGCTCCTTGCATCCCTTATACTCTCCACCATTCTTCATGCCGAAAGAATCCAGTGTTCTTATCGGTATGCGATTGTCATCGCTGGCTGCAAAAGGTAGCGTCCACGTGTCCTGCTCATAGTCCAAAGTCTGGTTGCTGATTACGAGGTCTGCATCATAGTCCCCGGTTGTCTCTTCGTCTTCCTTCCACTTGTAGCGGTTGTGTTGCATAAAGTCTGAAACGGAATACTCGCTTTTCCGTGGTGCACCTTGGCGGTCATACGGAATGAGTTTTCCGCTCCAGTCGTAGGCGTTCGCCTTGTTTGCCCAAACTCTGGTAAACATGATAAACTGCACTTGCGTGCTGTTGGTCAGTTGCCTAGGGAACGAGCCAGTTATCAAAGCCAGAAACTTAATGAAGTTTGTTACCTCGATTTCAGGCAGATTTATGCCGATAGGGAAACTTCCACCAATCGGAACGCTGTCCCCACTCTTGACGCTCGCAGTGATTTTGCCGCCATAAACGGAAGGAATGTTGACTGTATTTATTCCGTGCATGATAGTCTCAAACGTCAATACATCGTCCTTCTTTAGCGATATAGTGTTTGTCCCTGCCGAAAGCAAATAAAGATAGCCATCGATAGCATATCTGCGTAGTACGACTGGGTACTTAACCTGTCCATCCTCGTACTTCAAATCTCCGAACTCGTATTCCTGCGTGGATGCCTCACCTCCAGTAGTGCTTGGCGTTGTAACGGTCATTTTCACGCCCATAGGCAACTGAATCTCCGCTGCGTCTTCAAACTGATGTCTGACGTAGTATTGCACTTGCACATCAAAGGCCAGTTCGCAATCCTTTGTTATCGTCAGTTTCTGCACGTCTTCGCCAGTGCTTGGCGATACGGAAGTTATGGAGTTGCTTATGGAAAGGGTGAGTGCTCCCAGTCCGTCACGACTCTTAACGTCTGCGGTCAGATTACCGATGATTGTCTTGTCGTCTGCCTTGTTGTTGATTATAGGCACAACTAGGTTGTTCAACATCTTCTTTGCTTCATCATCCTGCCACACGAAAGATACGCCCGACTTCCTCGCTATCCTTGACAATAGCCAGTTCACGGTCACACATGGCTGCAAGAATTTTGGGGACGTTTTATATTCATCCACCGCCACATCATCGCCTACGAAATCCTCCTTATTATCGCCATCTATCATTTCGTGCATAGGTGTCAGCCCGGTAACTGATAGCGACAGAGTGCTGTAATATTCGGCAGGTGCATTCACTACGAGGTATGCAGCTCTAGCCTCTCCTCTGATGGTGTATACTTCCAGCGTCTCATCTTCTCCGCTCACGGATATAACCCGCATGTACTTATCCAGTACTGCATAGCTTCTGTAATCGCCCTTTCCTTGCGCTTGCACATTTGCCGTTGATGATGGCAAGAAAGGGATAAGAGCACAGATCATGTTCGATGCGCTCTCTATATTTCCGCTTATATACTTTCCGACCTCTGTACCTGTTCTGATGCGTCCACGGCTAGGCGAGTATTGTGTCGTGGTATATTTATTCCTCTGCACCAAATTAATGCCAAAGTTATCTTTGCTCTCAATTCGGTATGGATTGTAATAAGCAAAGAATATCCCATTGCTCACGGCTTCCTCCCTGGTGTTTGGAGTGTTGTACTTTTCAAAAAGCACTCTGTCTGTCACTCCCAGTTCGTTCAGTTTCATTCCGCTCTCTAGTAGCTTCGTGAACGCTGGCATTATACCCCAATAGATTGAGACATCGATATTTTCCTCGATGCTCAGAACGTTCAAACGTCCGTCCTTGATAATTTGTACACCTCCACGGAAAAAACTGCACTTATGGAAAATATAGGGGTATCTGCTGCCGCTCTTAGGTCTGTCCGCTTGCTGCAAAACTGAAAGGTTGTGAACAGTCCGTGGCAACTGGATGGTGTACGTGTAGTTCGAGGTCATTTTCGTGACGTCACGAAAAAGGTTGCTCTTGATGTCGAGCACCACATCGGTGTTCTCCGGCAAGTCCATCAAAACACCGTCAATGTAAAGTTGCT
>OIBF01000523.1_pt1 | contig 12138 bp, 8 predicted proteins | sample 1580921 | NCBI WGS metagenome assembly OIBF01 (sample SAMEA3882506, study PRJEB24775) | human gut metagenome | biome: human-associated habitat; feature: intestine environment; material: feces | place: Netherlands | collected 2009/2010
ATTGTGATGTGGCTTTTAGGGGATTCCCTGCTGGATGGACTGCTTGGATGCAGGTCAACGTAACAGGAGACAATGCCTGGACTAGCAATAACTAATCAGGTTTCATGCTGCTGGGATGTCATTTTGATTCGAGAACCGTGTTTCCAATTGTTGAATTGAGAGATGATTGGGGACACGGTTTTACGTGAGAGGTGCGGAAAATGACATGATGATACGTTTCTTCGAAAACGTCAAAATGTCTAGAAAGTTACGAGGAACTAAATTATACCGAATGGTTCCAGTGGCGTGGAACAGTGTGCCATAAACATTTTGGGCATCAGTATTATTATCGCGTGTAGCTAAGAATTGTTCCTTTAATTCCGTACGGTTGCGGAGTTTATTTCAAAATCAAATCGCATGGTCAATGCCTTGCATGGTAGAGCACCTTTCCTCTGGTGAATCGGACATTTGTGGTGCGTCCTCGGGGCGGAGGCAGCGTGTCCGTTGCGCTTTTTAGGCTGGAACCATGGATACGAATGTGATTATTGCGATTGTCGCGGTCGTCGTTATCGCGGCATTACTTGCGATTGGCGGATGGTGGTTCGGTAAGAGCCGCAAGTCCGCCGTGGACAAGTCCACTGAAGCGGCGAAGGCGAAGGCCGATGCTCGTTTGGCTACGGAGAAGTCCGCCGCGCAATCTGCCGCCGCAAGTGCCGAAAACGCTGAGAAAACCAAGGAAACCGCGGAATCCGCAGCGACGGAAGCCGTGGAATCCGCGACTTCGTCTGCCACACCTGAATCGCCAGTGGCAACTGAACCAACTCCGGTCGGGTCAGCCGTAACTGAATCCGCGACCCCAGCCGTCGAAACCCCTGAAGCCGCCGGCACCCGCATGCAGCGCCTCAAGGCGCGCCTGTCCAAGTCGGGCAATCCGTTCGGCAAGGCTCTGTTCAACATTCTTGCGAAGGATCAGCTTTCCGAAGCCGACTGGGAGGACGTCGAAGACACCCTCCTGCTTGCCGACGTGGGCGCGGAAGCCAGCGAACAGCTAGTTGAAGAACTGCGTAACGATGCCCGAATCGCAGGCCAGTCCGATCCGGCCGAAGTGCGTGCGGCGCTGAAGGACAAGCTGCTGAAGCTCGTCGGCACCGACGTCGACCGCCGTCTCAACGCCGACAAGGAAGGTGCCAACAAGCCGAGCGTCATCATCATGGTCGGCGTGAACGGCACCGGCAAGACCACCACCGCGGGCAAGCTGTCACGACTGCTCGTCTCCGAAGGCAAGCAGGTCATGCTGGGCGCCGCCGATACGTTCCGCGCGGCCGCGGCCGACCAGCTGGAGACTTGGGGCGCGAAGGTGGGCGTGCCGGTCGTGCGTTCCGACAAGGACGGCGCCGATCCGGCGTCCGTCGCGTTCGAGGCCAGCGCCAAGGCCAAGGAAGAGAACGCCGACGTGCTCATCATCGACACCGCCGGCCGCCTGCAGAACAAGGCGAACCTCATGGACGAGCTCGGCAAGATCCGCCGCGTCACCGAAAAGAACCTGCCTGTGGACGAAGTGCTGCTCGTGCTTGACGCCACTACCGGCCAGAACGGCATGACGCAGGCGAAGGTGTTCGCCGAAGCGATCGGCATCACCGGCGTGGTCCTGTCCAAGCTCGACGGCTCCGCCAAGGGCGGCATCGTGATCTCCGTGCAGAAGGAGCTTGGCGTGCCCGTCAAGCTGGTCGGCCTGGGCGAAGGCCCGGACGATCTCGCTCCGTTCGATCCGGAAGGTTTCGTCGACGGCATCCTCGCCTGACGTTCCCATATTTTCCGGATTTGCGATTTCCGTAGCGAAAACCTCCCGTCACGTTCCGTACGTGGCGGGAGGTTTTCGTATTGCGATTACTGCTCAGCGCCAGCCGTACCGGCAGCCGCAGCCCCCACTCCCGGCACCTTCCGGATCGTCAGCTTCAGCAGCAGCGGCGCGACCAGCGTCACCAGCGAAATGATGAAGATGATCGTCGAATAGTATTCGCTGCCGAGCACATGCTCGTTGAAGCCGATTTGCGCGGTAATCAACGCCATCTCGCCACGCGGTACCATGCCCGCGCCGATCATCAGCGCCGAAGCGCCGCCAAAACCGGCCATGCGGCCACCCAAACCGCAGCCGACGACCTTCGTGATCACGCCGAGAACCGTCATGATCGCAATGAACACAATCATCTTCGTATCATCCACGCCTGTGGTCTGCAGGCCGATGCCCACGAAGAACACCGGCACGAACAACGTGTCTCCAACCGGCTCGATATACCGGTCCGCGTCCTCCGCGTAATCGCTGTTGCTTACCGCGATACCGGCGAAAAACGCGCCCACCGCGTAGCTCAACCCGGCCAGATTCGACGCCCACGCCATCGCCAGGCAGATGATCACGGCCATCACCGCGATGCCGGACGGCGCCTTCAGCACGCCAGCCAGCGTCATCAGCGCCGGCGCCACCCAAACCACCACCACGGCGGCCGCCATAAAGAACAGCACCTGCTTGAGCAGAATCAAACCCAGCCCTGCCACGTCCACGCTGCCGGTGTTGACGAGCGTGCACATCACGGACAGCAGGATCACGCCGATCACATCGTCAGCCACGGCCGCGCCGAGAATCGACACGCCTTCCTTCGAATCAAGCAGTCCGGCTTCCTTCAGCACCGCCACGGAAATCGATACGGACGTGGCGGAGAACACCACGCCGATGAACGCAGCCGGAATCGGCTTGAAGCCAAACAGCAGGCTCACTCCGCCACGGGGAACACCACGCCCATGCACGCGATGATGACCGCCGCCTTCGAATACTTCTTCAGCAACTGCAGGTCGCAGCCGACACCGCCCAAAAACATGAGGATGATGATGCCGAGGTCGCTGAACAATGACAGCGAATCGCTCATGTGCATCACGCCCAGCAGCGAAGGGCCCACGAGAATGCCGACGAGGATCTGCCCGATCACTTCCGGCAGCTGCGCTTTGCGGCAGATCAGCCCGGAAACCGTGGTCAGCATCAAAATGGCGCACAGTGAAATGATGAACGTTGCCATGGTCCTCGCCGCTCTCTCGTTACGCGCGCCATACGTTCGCCGCACCGCGCGTTCGGTGTACATGCCACGCGCTCGCCGTACGCGGCGTTCTCTCGTCGCGTGCCACGCGTGTTCCGTAAGTTTCAGCTACCCAACTTACTCCGTCCGCAGCGTTGCCCGCCGCTTCCGTCCACCGTCGCAATTTCATATTGCGATTGCCGGGCGATTATGCCTTCCGTATTTCCGTACCGCCAGTTTCGTTGGAATTCCGCCATTTTTCGGCGTAGGTTGACGTTCCGCGCGGATGGCGTTACGTTGGCGTAACACGTCGTAACGTTTTCAAAACGCGGCCGGCGTTCCATATCGTTCTGTCAGCCCCACACGATGGGGACGGAAATGTTGAACCAAATATAGAGAAAGAAAGAGGAGGGTGACATGGGCCAGCTTGATTCTGGAAATGCCGCGTGGATATTGACTTCCGCGTCCCTTGTGTTCCTCATGACGCCTGGTGTGGCGTTCTTCTATGGTGGCATGGTCCGCGCCAAGGCCGTGCTGAATATGATGATCATGGAGGCGGCCGCACTGTCCGTCACGATGATCATGTGGGTGCTGTGGGGTTGGTCGATCGCCTACGCCGGCACCTCGGTCGGCGGCATCTTCGGCGACCCGGCAACCGGCTTCCTGCTGAAGGACACGGAACCGGAGACGCTGCTCAATTCGATTCGCACCGTGTACCAAGGCAACGCGATCATCGCGCCATCCGCCACCAAACGCCTGATCGAGAGGATGACCACGGGTGCCGGTCTGACGGCCGCCCCGGCCCAGCCCGCATACACCGATCCGGAACTCGATGAGCTTACCGACCGCGAGCGCGAGGTGCTGATCGAAATCGCGCGGGGCTGTCGAATCAGGAAATCGCGGACAAGCTGTTCATCAGCCTGCCTACCGTGAAAACGCATGTCGCGCATATCCTGTCGAAAATCAATGCGCGCGACCGCGTCCAAGCCGTCGTGTTCGCCTATGAAAACCATCTCGTATAAAATCTTCATAAAACGTATTCGGCAACAAAAATGCTCCTTCTTTCGAAGGAGCATTCCGTTTATCGCCTAAGCTTCTGCGAGCGCCTCAACAGGCGGTACTTTGACCGCCCGACGGGCAGGTGCGATGCTGGCGAGCAACGCAGCCACGGCGGCCACGGCGAGCACGATGCCGTTGGCGCCCCATTCGAAGGGGAACACCACGGTGCCGTACAGGCTGAACACCACGTATGCGCCCAGCCAGCCGAACAATGTGCCGAGCAGGATGCCGGCGATGCCGGAGACGAGCGAGATGAGCAGCGCTTCGATGGCGAGCGATGCCCTGAGCTGGCCGCGGGTCATGCCGATGGCGCGCAGGGTGGCCGATTCGCGGGTGCGTTCGATCACCGATAGGGACAGTGTGTTGGCCACGCCGATCAAGGCGACCAGCACCGCCACGGCGATCAGCCCCACCATGAGCATCATCATGGAGTCGATCATCTTCGCCCATACGATGCGTTCGGCGATCGGTCCGGTTACTGTCGCATCAGTGCTCTTTTCCAATGCGGCCTGCATGTCGTTGTAGATGCCGTCAACGGAAACTCCCGACTTGTCAGTATCCGCCTTGACCAGCAGCACATGGGTGGCGGCATCGAGGTCACCATTGGTGAAATGGCTTTCATCCACGAATCCGACAGCTTCATACTGTGCGGATACGCGACGGTAGTCGGCTTGGTTTGCTTGCAATGTCAGCGAACGCGTAGCGTCGCCGTCCTGGTTCCATTCGGTAGAGAAATCAGCCGTACCATTGGCGAACTGCAGTTCCTTGCCGGTTTGCGCATTGTATGTTGGCATGAGAACGCTATCACTGTCGATGGAGGCGTTACCCAAGTTGGCACGCATGACCTGCTTGACCTGATCGATATTCTTCACGCCGACCAGCAATGCGGACGTAGGCTGGGTTCCATCCGCTTTCTCCAAGGTCACGGAAACCGCCGGCGCATACAACGTGTCGGACACGCCGTTGATGTCGGCTACATCCTTGACCATTTGCTGGCTGATGTCATCGCCCATGGCCACGATGTCGACGCTATAACGGGTGGCGAGCGCACCATTCATAGTCTCTTTGGCGCTGGCGGCACCGGTTGCGATGGTGGAAACCAGGGTGACGCCGATGAGCAGAGCGGCACCGGTTGCTGCGATGCGTCGCGGATTCTTCTGAATGTTGGCGTGAGCAACCGTTGCGGAAGGGCCTGTCAGCGAGGCCAACGCTCCAACGCCCTTCATGAGGGCCGGCATCCAAAACACCGCGGTGACCACCATTCCGAGGAACACCAGTGCGGCGCCGGCGATGGCTACGAGCAGAATCATCGTGAATTGATCGCTGCTCGCATCCTCGCCGCCATTGGTGGCCTGTACCCGCCAGATGGAAAATACCACCATGGCGATACCGACCACCACCATCAGAATACCGATTATGGCTCGAGTGAGGCTGGAACGACGGTTGTCGGTCAGTTCAATCGGGCGCAATGCCTCCAATGGCGTCACCGCAGTAGCGGAACGTGCGGATCCCAGGGATGCGAGCACCGTCACCACAATACCGAAGAGAATAGGTATGACGGCGGCCTGCCAAGAGAAATTGAATCGCATACCCTCTTGCATGATGTCGCTGACGCACATGCCCCACATGAGCAGACTTCCCAGCATCACGCCAAGCACGGATGCGACGAAGCCAAGCACTGCCGCTTCGAACAGCACGGAACCATACAGCTGGCCTTTTTTCGCGCCGATGGTGCGCAGCAAGGCGAGTGTGCGGCGGCGTTGCGCCACGAGTACTTGGAACGTGTTGGCGATCACCAGTGCCGCCACGAACATGGCAAGCACGCCGAAGCACATGAGGAATGTGGTGACGATGCTGGTTTGGTTGCCGGTTAAGGATTTGATGCTTTCGTCACTGACCTGCTGTCGTGGCATCAAATCGAAATGCTTTGGCAGCAACGCTTTCACACTGTTGATGGTTTTTGCGGATGCGCTGTTTCCATCCAAGGCAAGGTCGAGGTATACCGTTGTTGTTCCGGTGGTGTCGAAATCGTCCGTTCCCTGCATTGCGGCAAGCAGATTGTCGGATCCTACGATCGCACCACCATAGTACGAGTAGGCGCCGTTCGGATCGGAGGTGAGTCCGACCACGCGCACGTTGTCCACTTTGGCTTTGCCATCGGTGCCTACCGCATATTGGGAGGTCAGTCTTACAGTGTCGCCAATGCCGACGTTCAGCTGTTTCGCCATGTCTTCCGGCAGTGCGACTTCGTTGGAGTCCTTCGGCTGGTCCCCTTCCGTAATATTCACGGGAAGCATGTTCTTCTGTGCCGCGGTAGAGATGATCTCGCCGCTGATGGCGCTGTCCCCCCTGGAAACGCTGACGCCGGTTTCCACCGAGGCGCGGACACCGTCAACCCCTTCGATGCCGGCGATCTGGTCGAGATGGAAGTCGCCGACAGTGCTGGAGTACGCTTCGTTGAGTTCCTCATCGCTCAGGTCGGAGCTGTTGACGGTCACCGCATAGTTGGCGTTTCCGAACATAGCGGTCAGCCGCCGTGTCAGGGAGTCGTTCATGGCATTGCCGAACAGGAAGGTGCTGGCGATGAACGCCGTGCCGATCATGATGGCGATGCCTGCGGGTATGAGCATGCGCTTGGTTTTTCGCATGAGTTTCAAAGTGATGGACCACATGGTTAATTCTGTTTCCTTCTTCGAATGCTTCTACAGTGCGTTTAGCGGGAATGTCTCGCGGAAGCCACATTCATTGTGGCGGCTTCGCGTTCCTTCATCAGCAGTTCACTCATCTGGTCTGCTGTCGGCTTGCTCACGTCCGCCACGATCTGGCCGTCGGCGAACACGAGCGCACGGTCGGCGTAAGACGCGGCGACCGCATCATGCGTGACCATGATGATGGTTTGGCCAAGTTCGTTGACGGAACGTTTCAGGAAGCTCAGCACTTCGGCGCTTGATACGGAGTCAAGATTGCCGGTGGGCTCGTCTGCGAACACCAGTTTCGGTTTGGTGATCAATGCTCGTGCGATGGCCACACGCTGCTGTTGGCCTCCCGATAGTTCGTTCGGACGATGGTTAAGACGTTCCTTAAGGCCAAGCGTTTCCACCAGCAGACGCAACCACTGTCGGTCGGGTTTCGCTCCAGCCAAGGTCAAGGGCATGAGAATGTTCTGTTCGGCAGTAAACATCGGCAGCAGATTGAAGCTTTGGAAGATGAAACCGATCTGATGGCGGCGCAGCAGGGTGAGCTGGTCGTCGTTCATGCGGGTCAGATCCTTGCCGTCGAACATGACGTGTCCGCTAGTGGCCGAATCAAGTCCGGCCAGCGTGTGCATCAACGTGGATTTGCCAGAGCCGGAAGGGCCCATGATGACGGTGAATTTTCCTTGTTCGAAGGCGATATTGACGTCACGTAACGCATGCACCGCGTTGCTTCCGGAACCGTAGTCCTTGACAAGATCGATGGCTTCAATGGCGGTGTTATTGGCTTTGATGGCGTCCCTGATGTCCATGGAAGTTCCTTTCTTTGTGAAGTTACTTCCAGCATACGGAACATTCGACGTAAACGGCATCATGCGTTGGTCTGAAATCCTGCTGAACCGCGACTCATCCTTGAGTATGAGATCAACGCGGGAACAGCGAAAACTGGATGATCAGAAACCATGTTCCAAGCATCGGGCAATCGTCAATCGCCTAGCAATACGCCTTCGTGCGGCGGCTCAAGCCAATACGACTCCTTTTCCACACTGACGGTGGACGCCCACCAGGTCTGTTCCACGCCTGGCAATGGGCGAATGGATTCGTCCACCACGCGCCATAGGTCCTCATCGTTGTCGGCGATGATTTCAATCAGGTAATCGGCACCGTTCAATCCGACACCACTCATCGCGTACGTCACTTCGTCGATGGCCAGAAGCTGTTCGGAGTCAAGCCGATATGGAGGTTTCACTCCAAGTCCGAGGAATGCCTGTCGGAATCCTCCCAAACGCATGGGGCTTACCGTGGCCATAATGCGCATCACGCCGGAATCTTCGAGTTTTTTGATGCGGCCGCGAATCGCCGTATGGGTCACGCCGAGACGCTCCCCCAACGACGCATAGCTGGCCCTGCCGTCCTTCTGCAGTTCGTTGAATGTGTGCACGAACCGTGGATCCAGACGATGCGAGGGAATATCGGTGCCGACACTCGCCTCGCGTTTGGTCAGGAAGCCGGTTTCGCCATGCGCGGCGAGCAGACGGTTCACCACGCTGACATTGTGGTCATCAAGCACCAGTCGTCCGCATGAGAACACCTGCAGACGGGACAATCCCGGCAACGCGCGCAGACCATGTTTGAGGAAATGATCCATGCCTTCAGCCGAATACACCACAGCCTCAGCGATGATGTCGGCATCCCCCAGAGCGCAGACCACGTAGGTGACCTGTGGCATGGATTGGAGCATGGCAAGAGCCTCATCCCTGCTCCCGTCGAGACGAAGTCCCACCAGCACCTGGCTGTAATTGCCCAGACTCAATGGATTGCACACCGGGACGATGCTCATGATGCCGGATTCAGTAAGCCTGCGGTAGCTTTCCGTAGCCGCGTAGACGGAAATGCCGATTTTGTCGGCAAGCGCCTGCATGGTCATACGGCCGTCGCATTGCAGGGCCGAGACCACTTTCAGGTCGCGTGCTGTGATGGTGATGCGTTGTTCGTTCTGGAACATTGGCCTACCTCAGAACTGCCACAGCATCAGCCAGATGCTGCCTGCCGTCGCGGCGACGGTGACCGCAAGGATGATCCAATCGGAGAGTCTCATCTTCAGCTGTATGCGGTAGGTGCGTCTCACGCCTTGGAGGTTGAGCCCGCGCGATTCCATAGCCCAGCCGACGCTTTGGCTCATTTTGTAGGCGCGGATCAGCACCGCGATGATGATGGGCAGATACGATTTGAACCGGTCCACCAAGCGTACGAATACGTTGCGTTTCTTGCCGGTGGCGTCTTTCTTGCCGTTCAAGTCGAGTCCGCGGGCCCGTTGCGCGGCCGATACGGATTGGAAGATGGAGAAGAACACCGGAATGTAGCGCAGCGCGGTGGCGAGCGTGAGTCCGGCCTTGTACGGCATGCCCAGGGAGGTGAGCCCTCGGATCAGCTTGGTCTGGCTGGTGGTGAACAACGTGAGGAAGCACGCGAATCCGAGCGCCGGAATGCGCAATCCCATCACCGCGGCCATGACGAGGTTCTCTCGCGTGAGTTTCAGCCATCCCCACTGCCACAGCACGTGCGTGCCGGATGGGTCGAAAATCGGCCAGAGCACCACGATGAACACGATGATCACGGCGAGGATCTTCCACACCCAGCCGATGCGTTTCAGCGGCACGCCGTCGGTGATGAGCATGAGATGTTCGATGATCAGAACGTCAAGTATGAACGCCCAGTTGCGCCATACCAGGCACAACACCAACATGACCACGGTGATGAGGAATTTCACACGGGGGTCGGCGCGATGCAGCCAGCCGTCGCCCGGTACATACAAATCGGCGTCCATCAGTGTCGTCCTTCCTCATGCTTGGTGACTTTCAGCAGCACATGCGTCGCCGAAACGGGCCCATTGGATTTACGCGGTTTGCGGATGGTCCGAGATTGCTTCTGCGCCGCTTCGGACCTGTCGATCGGCCCATACTGCACGACTTTTCCGTCCTCCAATTCCAGCACATGCGTGCAGTACCGGTATACCGCGCGCATGTCGTGGCTGATCATGACGATGGTGACGCCGCGCTGGTTGAGTTTCTCGATGGTGCCGAGGAAGCGTGCTGCGAGACGGTGGTCGAGACCGGCCGTAGGCTCGTCGAGCACGAGGATCGGCGTGCGCATTGCAAGCACGGATGACAGCGCCACCGCACGGCGTTCGCCGTAGCCGAGCGTGGCCGGCGAGACGTCTTCATAACGGTGCAGGTCGAACAGCGTCAGCATCTCGTCGACGCGTTTGAACACGGTGGCTCCGTCCAGTCCAAGCGCGGTAGGACCGAATGCGATTTCCTCCTTGGTGGTGGAGCAGAAGATCTGATGGTCGGGATTCTGGAAGACGAATCCGACGTGGGCCGCCATTTCGCCGACGCTGTGTTTGGAGGCGTCGAGCCCATCCACCGTCACCGTGCCCTGCGTGGGTCGGATCAGTCCGTTCAGATGTTTGGCGAGTGTGGTCTTGCCGGAGCCGTTACGTCCGATGAGTCCGATGAATGAGCCACGTTCGATGTCGAACGTCACGTCGTCCAGAGCTTTCGATGCGTTGCCGCCGCGCTCATATTGGTAGGAGACATGGTCCAGACTGATGACCACGTCCTTGGACCGTTCCGGCTGATTCTTTTTGTCCTTCTTATGCTTTTTGCCCTGCTGTACGGCCTTGACCTGCGGCAGCGGATCGTCCGCGACCTGCACGCCGGAGGATTCCAGCAGTCCTTTTTCACGGACGAACAGGCTGGCGTCGCCGTTGCGCACCAATTCCCCATTGACCATGAACAACACTTGGTCGGCCCAATAGGCGATATGCTCCGTGTCCTGTTCCGCCATGATCACCGTCATGGAACGGGTCTGCCGGATGCGTTCAAGCACATCGAAGACTTCCTGCTTGCCTTCCGGATCGAGCGCCGCAGTCGGTTCGTCAAGGATGAGCACGTCGGGTTCCGCCGCCAATGCCGCCGCGATGGCCACACGCTGCATCTGCCCGCCCGACAGGCTGGCCGGCACGCGCTTGCGGTAGCCGGTCATGCCGACCAGATCGAGCATGACGTCGATCTGCTTGTCGATGATGTCCGGTGCGATGCCGCGGTTTTCCAAAGGAAAGGCGATCTCATCCTCAACGCTCGCACAGAACAGCTGCGCTTCGGGATCCTGCTGCACGTAGCCGATACGTTCGGACAACGCCGATACGGAATGACGGCTGGTGTTCATGCCGTTGACTTCCACCAGTCCGGTCATGGTGCCGTCCGCCAGATTCGGGATGATTCCAGCCAAAGCCATGCACAGGGTGGATTTGCCGGCGCCGGTCGGTCCGATGACGCCCACGAACGAGCCTGATTTGATATCGAAGCTGACATGCTTGAGGCTATCCACCGGCTTGCCGCCATCCACCAATGGCTCATACTGCCAACTCAAATCACGTACCGTGATCATGCGCTCTTCTCCATATCTTTCAGCACATCAGCCCATTGCACCGGCCGCGAACACAGCCACTACGGATACTATATGAACGAATATGTATAAATAAAGCCCGTGGAATCGCCGTTCATCGGTGAACCCACGGGCTTTATTTATACAAGACAATAATGTATCACTCGCCGGCCTTGACGCTGAGGTTGCCGAGTCGCACCAGCGGCGGATAAGCCTTGCGCACCGCGGAGAACAGTGCGAAGCCAACGATCAGGCCGACAACCATCTGGAATGAGTTGCCGATGATTTCGCCTAGGGCCGGACCGAAGCCGGACAGGATGCCGCCGGCGATGAAGTAGCCGAACACCTTCCACACGCCGGCCACCAGAGAGCCGATGACGACGTTGGCCGGTTTGAATTCACGGACCAGCAGACCCACGAGCACCGCCTGCAGACCGTCGATGATGAAGGTGAAGATTGCCCACTGCGGGTATCCCGAGATGAGGTCGGACAACGCCGGTCCAAGACCGCCGATGATGCCGCCGACCCACGGGCCGAACGCATAGGAGCTGAAGAAAATCATCGTGTCGGACAGGTTGAGGTATCCACGGGTCGGGGTCGGAATCTTCACGAACATGGTCAGCACGGTGGTGACCGCGGTCATGATGGCGATCAACGGGATGGTGTTGACCTGAATAGCTTTCTTGATATCGTTCTTGACGTCCTGCGCCATAATACAGTCTTCTTCTCTCTTTTTTACCAAAATAGCAAAATCATCTTGCTTTTCCTACGATTTGTAAAGAAATCGCAAGGAATTTCTTTCGATGTATCAAATTGCGACATACCATATCGCAATAAGCGAAAATTTTATCCCATCCGCGTTACAAGCGCAGTGCAAAGCGGGCGGCCCGCAA
>OIBF01000539.1_pt1 | contig 11816 bp, 9 predicted proteins | sample 1580921 | NCBI WGS metagenome assembly OIBF01 (sample SAMEA3882506, study PRJEB24775) | human gut metagenome | biome: human-associated habitat; feature: intestine environment; material: feces | place: Netherlands | collected 2009/2010
CGGGATCCTGCTCCAGCAGCGGAGCGAGCCTGTTGAAGGCGAACTTCATGTTCGGATTCCTCTCCTCCTCGGTAGGGTTGAACTTGTTCCTGGCGTTTTCTATTCTGGTCCGCGCCTCCGCCGAGAGGTACGGAATGATGTCAAGCATAAAGAGATACAACGATCTAGTGGCTTCGCAGGACGACTCCAGAAGAGCCTCAGCCTCCGGAAGAGTCATGGATGGATTCTCCGCGTAGCTGTAGAGCACCTTGAAAGCCTTTATCCGCAGAATTCGTCTGTTGAGCATAATTCCAATCAAAATTTTATGCAAAGATAACACACAATTTCAGATTTTTCTTAAATTTGTGCGGATAACAAAACATTCAGCGCAAGATGTACAAAGATGATTACGAGCGGCCGAACTACGCTGACCGCAACACAGAGGACGTTTACTCAAAGCCTGTAAGGGCCGGAAAGAGAACCTATTTCTTTGATGTCAAGAGCACAAAGGGAAACAATGACTACTACCTGACCATCACTGAAAGCAAGCGCAGACAGGAGCAGGACGGCAGTTTCTCATTCGACAAGCACAAGATATTCCTCTACAAGGAAGACTTCGAGAAGTTCCAGGAAGGACTTTCGGAAGTGCTGGCCTACATGAAGGAGAATCTTCTTCCTGACGTGCCTGAGCACACGTACGAACCAGTTCAGCGACGTGAACTTCGAGGAACTGTAGCGTCCCCGACATACACGGGTATATTCCTGTAACAAAATAGTCCTCTCCGGGTTCCGGGGAGGATTTTTATTGTTTATTTTCACATTTATGCCTAAATTTGAGGGTTGTTTGTAAAAAAACACGGACTTAATGGTTTAACTCATAAAATCACAACACTAAAATGAGCAAGGAAATATCAAGACGCTCCTTCCTGAAGACAGGAACAGTTGTGGCCGCAGGACTCGCTGTCGCCCCGAACATCATCATCGCCGGTGAGAAGACACCTAAGAAAGAAAAGAAAAAGAAGACCGCCCCGAGCGACAAACTGAACATCCTCGGTGTCGGCATCGGAGGACGCGGGGCCGCCGACCTCGCCGAAATGGAGACCGAGAACATCATCGGCCTGTGTGATGTCGATTGGAAGTACGCCGACCATGTGTTCAAAAAATATCCTCAGGCCAAGAAGTACAACGACTACCGCGTGATGTTCGACGAGATGCTCGATCAGGCTGACGCCGTGATGATCGCCACCGCCGACCACACCCACGCCATCATCGCCGCGCAGGCCATGGCCGCCGGGAAGCACGTCTATGTAGAGAAGCCCCTCACCCTGACCGTCTATGAGGCCAGGCTTCTGACCAAACTTGCCGCGAAGTACCGCGTGGCCACCCAGATGGGTAATCAGGGTGCCTCCAGCGCTGGAACAAGAAAAGCCATCGAATGGCTCTGGAACGGCGAGATCGGAGAGGTAAGGAGAGTCGATTGCTTCACCGACCGTCCTATCTGGCCGCAGGGACTTGAGAAGCCTACCACTGTAGAGCCTATACCTTCAACCCTCAACTGGGACGCCTTCATCGGACCTGCCCCTATGCGCGAGTACAACTCGATTTACACCCCGTGGAACTTCCGCGGATGGTGGGACTTCGGCACCGGAGCGATGGGTGACATGGCCTGCCACATCATGCACGTTCCTTTCAAAGGCCTGAAACTCGGCTACCCTACCAAGGTGGAAGCCAGCTCGACAAACGTGCTCACGGACTGCTGCCCAAGCGCCGAGATGATCCACCTCACATTCCCGGCAAGGGAGAACATGGCCAAGCTCGCCATGCCAGAGGTTGACATCCGCTGGTACGACGGTGGCTTCAAGCCGGAGAGGCCGGAGGGACTTCCTGCCGGGTTCAATCTCAACGTCAGCGGTGGTTGCAGCATCTTCTACGGAACAAAGGACATCATGATCGCAGGAACCTACGGACAGGATCCGATCCTTGTCTCCGGAAGGAAGCCTGAGGTGCCTCATGTTCTCCGCGAGGTGACCCTCTCCCACCAGCAGGACTGGATCCGCGCCTGCAAGGAGGATCCGGATTCAAGAATCCCTGCGGCATCCGACTTCAGCGAGGCCGGACCGTTTGTAGAGATGGTTGACCTCGGCGTGGCGGCGGTAAGACTCCAGGCCCTCAACCAGATCCTTGAGTGGGACGGACAGAAGATGGAGTTCACCAACATCCCTGCCGACGCCACCATCAAGATCCTTGAGAAGGACGGTTTCTCAATAAAGGACGGGCACCCTACATTCCAGAACAAGTACACGGATCCGATGAACGCCCGTCAGTTCGCCGCCAGCCTGATCAAGCGTCAGTACCGAGCCGGCTACGAGCTTCCTGAAATGCCAGAATAACAATTTAGTAATCATTAAAAATATCCAAGAATATGAAAAAGATCGTTTATGCCGCCGCGGCTGTGACTATGATCCTCAGCGCGGTTTCCTGCGGCAACGGCAACAAGAAGGCCGCCGCTCCAGCAGAACTCCAGTGGACAGGAACCGAGACAGTTGAGACCAAGGTGGCAAAGGAAGGCGCTCCCGCCTACATCAGCGTCGAGAAGCCACAGGTTGACCTCGCCTCAGTCCCTCAGGACAAGGATGGCTATTATGTAATCTTTGACGGCGAGACCCTTAACGGATGGCGCGGCTATGGAAAGGACAACGCTCCTTCACGCTGGACCGTAGAGGACGGATGCATCAGATTCACAGGTTCAGGCACAGGCGAGGGACAGACCCTGGAAGGTGGAGACCTGATCTTCGCCCACAAGTTCCAGAACTTCCAGCTTGAGCTCGAATGGAAGATCTCAAAGGGCGGAAATTCCGGTATCCTCTACCTCGCCCAGGAAGTCAAGGAATACAATGCCGACAGCACCACAAAGTGGTCACCTATCTACATCTCTTCACCTGAATATCAGGTGCTTGACAACGCAAATCATCCTGACGCGATGCTCGGAATCGACGGTAACCGCCAGTCCGCTTCCCTCTACGATATGATTCCTGCTAAGCCACAGAACCAGAAACCTTACGGCGAGTGGAACACAGCGAAGATCATGGTTTACAAGGGAACTGTCGTACACGGCCAGAACGGCGCGAACGTGGTTGAGTACCATCTGTGGACTCCACAGTGGACCGACATGCTTCAGGCCTCCAAGTTCTCACAGGAGAAGTGGCCTCTCGCGTTCGAGCTCCTGAACAACTGCGGCGGAGAGAACCACGAAGGCTACATCGGTCTTCAGGACCACGGTGACGATGTATGGTACCGCAACATCCGCGTAAAGGTTCTCGACTAATGAGAAAGTCAGCACTCATAATGGCAGCTTCGGCTCTTCTTCTCGGTGCGGTCTCATGCGCGGAGAAGAAGGCCGAGAGTCCTGCCAAGAAAGAGATCAGCGTACAGCTCTACAGCATCCGGAGCGTCATAGGCAATCCGGAATTGTACGCCCAGAATCACAAGGAGGCGTTCAAGACTCTCGCGGAGATGGGTTACACCTCCGTCGAGGCGGCCTGCTACTCTGACGGAAAACTCTACGGAGTGGATCCGGAGCAGTACAAGGCCGACCTTGAGGCCGCCGGGCTGAAATCCCTTTCCACCCACATAGGCCACGACCTTAGCGATGAGGAGCTTGCATCAGGCGACTTCACCGAGTCGATGAAGTGGTGGGATCAGGCCATAGCGGCCCACAAAGAGGCTGGGTGCAAGTACATTGTCTGCCCGGGCTTCAAGGTTCCCGAGACCCTCGCGGGACTCAAGACCTACTGCGACTACTTCAACGCCATCGGAGCGAAGTGCAAGGAGAACGGCATGCTGTTCGGCTACCACAACCACTCCCATGAGTTCAAGAAGATCGAGGACACCGTCATCTATGAATATATGCTTGAGAACACAGATCCTGAGCTTGTTTTCTTCGAGATGGATGTCTATTGGGCGGTGATGGGCAAGGCCTACCCTGTGGAACTCTTCAGGAAGTATCCGGGACGTTTCACGCTTCTCCACATCAAGGATCACCGTGAGCTCGGCGAGAGCGGTATGGTGGGCTTCGACGCCATATTCAAGAATGCCGACATCGCAGGAATGAAAGATTTTGTGGTAGAAATTGAAGCGTTTACCAACGGTGACTGGAAGGAGAGCATGAAGATGTGTGCCGATTACCTTCTTAACTCAGACTTCGTTAAAGCGAGCTACAAGGAATAATATTCCTTTATGAGTCATAGCAGGAACGGCCGGAACATGATTCCGACCGTTCTTTTTTTGCGCTCACTTATTCTTACTTTACATTCTTATATTCACAAGTCTTCCGGCAAATCAGGAAATATTACCATATTTTTACTATATTTGACAAAATTAGGCTAATTATTAATTGTAATTAAAGATTTCTTAGACATATTCAATTATGGACAAGATTCTACTTAGAAATATCACTTCGGAGGGGCGGCAGACGGACATCACCATCGCAGACGGACTGATCAAAAGGATCACCCCGCACTCCGACGAGTACCAGGAACCCGCTTCCGGGGTTGAGACCATTGACTGCACAGGCAAGGTCGCCGTCCCGGGATTCATCAACATGCACACGCATGCCGCCATGTCCCTGATGAGAGGTGTCGGCGAGGACATGCTGCTGCAGGATTGGCTGGGACACATCTGGGCGATAGAGTCAAAGCTGGACGCTCCGTTCATCTACTGGGGAACCAAGGTGGCCGCCCTTGAGATGATCAAGACCGGAACCACCACATTCAACGATCATTACTGGTTCTCACCCACGGCCAGAGCAGCCGCCGAGGAAATGGGGCTGCGTGCCGACGTAGCGTACCTGTTCCTCAACCATAATGACCCGGAGGAGGCCGAGAGGGAAAAGGAGCAGTGCATCAAGATGCACGAGACGGTGCCACAATGGGGGACAAGGTCTATCTTCACGATAGGTATCCACTCCATCTACTCTGTCAATGAGGAGCTTATCCTGTGGGCCACTGAATATGCCCGCAAGCACAGTCTTAAGATCCACATCCATCTTGCCGAGTCGGAGCGCGAGGATCTGGACTGCAAGGCGGCGCACGGCGGTCTCTCACCTGTCGAGTACCTTGAGGCCCTCGGTGTGCTGGGGCCGGATGTCATCGCCGCCCACACGCTCTGGCTGTCCGAGCACGACATCGAACTTCTTGGCAAGTACCATGTGAACTGCGTGCATAACATCAATTCCAACACCAAGCTGGCGTCAGGCTACAAGTTCAAGTGGAAAGAGCTGACTGATGCCGGGGCGAATGTCTGCCTCGGAACCGACGGATGCGCGTCATCCAACAATCTTGACATGCTTGAGACGATGAAGACCACGGCCTTGTACCAGAAAGCATGGAGAAAAGACCCTTCCGCCCTGCCTTTGCAGACGCTCATGGACATGGCAACCGTCAACGGAGCAAAAGCATTAGGCTTGAAAACCGGAAAGATAGAAGAGGGCTACGAAGCTGACATCCAGATCGTTGACACAGACAACACCTTTTTCCTCTCCCCCGGCCCGTTCCTTGCGAACTTCATCTACTCGGCGCACAGCGACTGCGTCACCTCTCTCATCTCAGGAGGAAAATTCGTGATGCGCGACCGCAATGTGTTCGGAGAAAAGATGATTCTCAAGGGAGCGCGCACGGTTCTTAATGAAATAAACTATAAACAATAACCGGCCGCAGACGCAATGCGGCAATTAATGAATATAATAAATATGGATCCAAGAGCAGAAAGAATCTACGGAGCCGCTGAATATGTCAGACAGCAGATTGGCGACCTCAAACCGGAAGTCGGTATCGTGCTTGGCAGCGGCCTTGGAAAACTTGCGGACAGCATAAGCGATCCGCTGACAATACCTTACAAGACAATCCCGGGATTCCCGGTCTCCACGGCGATAGGCCACAAGGGCAACTTCATCGTGGGCAAGCTGGGCGGCAAGACGGTCATCGCCATGCAGGGACGAATCCACTTCTACGAAGGCTACCCGATGGAACTTGTCACGCTTCCTATCCGCGTGATGAAGGTCATCGGAATCAAGTACCTGTTCGTGTCCAACGCCGCCGGCGGTGTCAACTACAACTTCAAGGTCGGAGACCTGATGATCATCACCGATCACATCAACCAGCTGCCTAATCCGCTGATAGGTCCGAATCTGGAGGATTTCGGGCCAAGATTCCCTGACATGACGAGACCTTACGACCTGAGGCTCATCGCAAAAGCCGAGGAGATCGCCGTACAGATGGGCATCAAGATCCACAAGGGTGTCTACTACGGAGGAACCGGTCCGACCTACGAGACTCCAGCCGAGTACAAGTACATCCGCACCATCGGAGGTGACGCTACCGGCATGTCCACGGTTCCGGAAGTCATCGTGGCGAGGCATTCGGATATTCCGGTGTTCGGAGTCTCGGTGATAACCAACGAGGCGCATGATGACTATGCTCCGGACTATGTGAACGACGGGGACGATGTCGTGAAGGCGGCGGACGCGGCGGCGGACAGGATGTGCGCGCTGTTCACAAGGATGATAGAATCGCTGTAATATTCATTGGCAATGAAATACGCTTACATCCTGTATTTTGTGTTCGCCGTGTTCATCATCGGATTCGGCTCCGCGCTTTTGATAAACGGCATGCCGATTTCGTGGAAGATCGTCTGCATCCTGCTTATCGGGGTTTATTTCCTCTACCGCGGGATCGCGACCTGCGTCAACCAGAAACGCCGCCGCGAGCGTGAGGAGATCGACAACGGGAACGATCCGGCTAACGCATAATATTATATAGGTCACTGAGCTTGTCGAAGTGACATAGTAACATGAAAAAAAATAAGTTGCCTCAGATTAAGAGAATATTTTCGAGGATAGATCTATTTTCGAAGAAGGAGTGTGCCGGTGGCACATGACTGATGAGAAAAGAGATATAGACCGAAAAGATTCCTTAAGATGATGCAGGTTATTTTTTGAAGGTTACTTAATTTCAAACAACATAATAATGGATTTAGGACTCTTCAGAGTGGCCGCCGCAGTGCCAAGGGTAAAGGTGGCGGATGTTGAATATAACGCCGAGTCAATCTGCAGACTGACAGGAAAGGCCGAAGAGGAAGGTGCCTCGCTGGTGGTCTTCCCCGAACTATCGATAACCGGTTACACCTGCCTTGACCTCTTCGGACAGAACCTTCTGCTGACCAAGTCGGAAGAGGCTGTCGGAAAGATAAAGGACTTCACCAGAGGCAAGCACATCACCGTCGTGATCGGAGCCCCGGTCCGTTTCAGAGGCCGTCTCTACAACTGTGCCATCGTTCTGCGTAACGGGGGCATCAAAGGCATCGTGCCGAAGATCTACCTCCCGACCTACGCCGAGTTCGACGAGGGACGCTGGTTCGCCTCCGGATCGGATTTCCTTGGACCTGACAACTCGGCCACAGGACGTTTCGTGGACGACGGCAAGGACTACTACCGTGACGGTTTCGACTCGATCATCAAATACTGTGGCCACAGGTGCAACATCTCCCCTAACCTGCTGTTCACCGTCGGTAACGCCACATTCGGAATCGAGATCTGCGAGGATTTCTGGACCCCGATTCCTCCGTCATCGTTCCTGGCTCCTTCGGGTGCGCAGGTGATAGTGAACATCTCGGCATCCAACGAGGTCATGACAAAGCATCAGCAACGCAAGGAATTGATTTCCAACCAGTCTGGCCGCACCGTTTCCGGCTACATCTACTGTTCCGCAGGCTACGGAGAATCCTCTATGGACACCGTTTACGGTGGCTCGTCCATCATCTGCGAGAACGGGCACGTGCTGGCCGAGAACGAAAGATTCCAGCTTCACGACACGATGATATTCGCGGATCTTGACATCGAGAAACTGAACGTGCTGCGCCAGAAGAAGAATTCCTTCAGAGGAATGACGCCTGACGGAACCTCCGCCTGTGAATATTCAGGATTATATTCATGCTACGACCTTGGTCCCGCCGCTCCGACAGATTTTGACAAGAAGTTCTACCGCTACGTCGAGCCGCATCCGTTCCTTCCGGAAGGTGATCCGGCCGAGATAGCCGAGCGTTCGAAGGAAATCCTTCAGATCCAGACGACCGGACTCATCGCCCGCCTTGAGCATATAAACTGCCAAAAGGCTGTTCTGGGAATATCCGGCGGCCTCGACAGCACGCTGGCGCTTCTGGTGACGGTCATGGCTTTCGACAAACTGGGAATTCCGAGAGAGAATGTCATCGGAATCACCATGCCGGGTCTCGGGACGACACACCGCACCAAGTCCAACGCTGTGGACCTGATGGAGGTACTTGGCGTGACGACCCGTGAGATTTCCGTGGTGGCCGCCGTGGAACAGCATTTCAAGGACATCGGCCACGATCCGAAAGTGATGGATTCCACCTACGAGAACGCCCAGGCCCGCGAGAGGACGCAGATCCTGATGGACATCGCCAATCAGGAGAACGGCCTTGTAATAGGTACAGGCGACCTTTCTGAACTGGCTCTCGGCTGGTGCACCTACAACGGTGACCACATGTCGATGTACGCCGTCAACGCCTCCGTGCCGAAGACCTTGATCAAGTATCTGGTCCGCTGGGCGGCGAAGAACGTTTTCACCGATGTGGCGACCAATGGAGGAAGGTCTGCCGCCGAGATTCTAATTGACATCGCCGAAACACCTATCAGTCCGGAACTTACCCCGGCTGACTCAAAGGGACAGATCATGCAGAAGACCGAGGATCTGATCGGCCCGTACGAACTGCACGACTTCTTCATCTACAACTTCATCAGGTACGGCTATTCCCCGTCCAAGATTTTCCACCTGGCCTGCCGCGCCTTCGGTGAGGCCGAGAACGGAACGGATGTCTGCTCAGGGAAGGATGCCGTGAAGCATCCTGACGTGACCTTCGACAAGGCCACGATCCTCAAGTGGCTAAAGAAGTTCTACTGGCGCTTCTTCAGCCAGCAGTTCAAGCGCTCCTGCATGCCCGACGGCCCGAAGATCAGCCTTGTGAGCTTCTCCCCCCGCGGCGACTGGCGCATGCCATCCGACGCCCAGGTCAGGCTCTGGATCTCCGAACTTGACAAGATTGTCCTCTGAACCCACGCCGCCCTCGGCGGCATCCCAAAACTAAAATCCCGTCCAACGAATCTTCTTTCATTGGCCGGGATTTTCCTTAGAGGTTGGCTCATGCACAGAATACGCACTTTTCCTTAAATTAACTCTATAAGATAATGACTATTATGTGACGGTCTTGGGCTTGGCTTGGCTTGGCTTGACTTGGCTTGGCTTGACTTGGCTTGACTTGACTTGACTTGGCGCATCCACAAGCACACAGATGCACTCTTGAATGCACTCAAAGGCACGTCACTGTGGCTGACCCTATCCCACAAAGAGGATGTTAGCCACACCTACCTACCTCTCAGACCTCTACAAGCCATCACTCCGTGCTCGTGGTTTATCGACAGGAATCCGTTTATGAGCTACTAGTGTTCTTTTTGCCTGACTCGTGACCGGCTCGGCCCAACTCGTACCCGATAGCCCACGACTCACACCAACTGTACTTTCCTGATTTAACGTGAGTTCGATGAAAATTAACTAATTGATTATTAGAAAAATAGCGAAAGTTTTTGTAAATTTGTTAGAGCAAATAAACTATTACAAACACTTTCGCTATGACGATCGCCAGAGACAAAATTACGGAAATTTTCTGTATGGCGGATGACTTCTGCCACATTTATGACAGATTTATCAAGATTAACGGACTCGCTCCCAAGCGGGACAAGTCTAAAAGGAAGTACCACCGTGACAGCACGCTGTCCGATGCCGAGGTGATAACCATCATGACACTGTTTCATCTGATGGGCTATAAATGTTTGAAACACTTTTACTTGAATGAAGTTTACAAGAATATGACCGACCTGTTTCCTCACACCGTCTCCTATAATCGCTTCGTTGAACTGGAGCGAAAGGTTGCTGTACCTTTCATCCTGTTCGTCAAGAAGTGCTGCCTGGGCGGCTGCACGGGGATCAGCTTTGTCGACAGTACGGCTTTGCGCGTCTGCAAGAACCAACGCATCCATCTCCACAGGGTTTTCAAGGGACTTGCCCAGCGGGGCCAGTGCTCGATGGGATGGTTCTATGGCTTCAAACTGCACCTCATTTGCAACGAAAAGGGAGACCTCCTGAACTTCATGGTCACGCCTGGCAATATGGATGACAGGGAGCCGATCCGGAACAAGTCCTTCATTGAGCGGATCTTCGGTAGACTTGTCGGAGACAAGGGATACATTTGCAAAGAACTCTTTTCCAGGCTTTTTATTGATGGTATTCAATTGATTACAAAGCTGAAGAGTAACATGAAGGGACAAATCATGACCATTGGAGACCGCATTCTCCTCCGGAAGAGAGCGCTCATTGAGACCATCAACGACGAACTGAAAAACATGGCTCAGATTAAGCACTCCAGACACCGGTCCGTCGTTGGCTTTACGGTCAACCTGATGGCAGGCCTGGCAGCCTACTCGTTCTTCCCGAAGAAGCCGATGATTGATGTGGAACGCGTCTCGCCGTATGAGAATGGAGTTATTCAATTGTCACTCTTTTAGTTGTAATTCGTCGAACTCACGTTAACATATATTGCTTGATATTACCAATTTTGTTCGGTTAATCAGGGATAGACTCAAATCCGAGTCAACCTAAATCCGGAAATGACACTCATCGAATATTTTTAACTTTTTTTGATTTAAAGTGTCAAACTCACTGGCCGTTTTGTATGATTTTGTCAAAAAACCTTGCAGGATCCGAAAAAAGTCACCATATTTGTGTCAGCTCATCAACCAAGTTGTTGAAGGAGTAACGGGATCGTCATTCGGCGGTCCTTGCTTTTTTATACGCCTCATACTCCTTCATCAACTTGCGGTAAGTATGCCCTCTATCAACGGGATATGCTGTCCATAGCAGTGCAAAAGTGTCTCGCTTCTCAATAATCACAAGATAGGATTCTTGCTCGTGATAGATAAGTACGCGTTCCCTTCCGCCACGGACATTTGACCAAACCTTCAAATAGAGATGGTTGATGTTATCAATCATTGGACGCGGGAAAGGAATGCATTCAGTACGATTACGTGAGTTTAACATTAAATTGTATAATTAATCCATAGTTCTTATTGTAATAAGTTGGGGAACAATTAAATATCCACGCTTTTTCCCTTGTATATTCAAATTATTATTTATACATTTGTATAAGTAATACAATGGATATGGCAAGACTCACAAAAGCGGACAGCGTCTATCGGATGTCGCTTCACAAGAACGGAGGTTACATGTATGCGACGACTCATCCGTATACCGTGACCGGGGACGGCAAGAGGAAGTACTCCTGCCTGCATTGGGGCACTGTGACGGATGGTCTCAAGTTTATCCCGGGCAAGCAGTACCTGTACGCCTCTCCGGAGGAACGGGCCAAGCTGATCTTTCCCGAAGGGTGGGACCTCAGCGAAATAGATAAGCTTCAGAGCAATCGCAGGCAAGGCCGTCCTGCATACGAGGGTGCGGACGTCAATCGTTTCTATGGCGACGTCTGGCTCATGGAGCAGGTCGCGGACAAGGCGGGGCTCCGGACGGACCTGATGGCGACGTTCCATGAGAACGCGGAAATCGTGAATGATGTCCTCACCCTTGCCTATTACTCATTCGCGACCGGAAACAGCTGGAGCAGAGCGGCCAGATGGCAGAAGCTGGAGAAGGCTCCGTCCTCAAGGGAGCTTACCCCGATGACGATAACCCGCCTTACGCATTCCATCTCCGAGA
>OIBF01000545.1_pt1 | contig 11717 bp, 9 predicted proteins | sample 1580921 | NCBI WGS metagenome assembly OIBF01 (sample SAMEA3882506, study PRJEB24775) | human gut metagenome | biome: human-associated habitat; feature: intestine environment; material: feces | place: Netherlands | collected 2009/2010
GAACGGGAAGGCGAAGTCGGCGGCCTGGCCCGTAAAATCGCCCGCTTCCCGGAAAAGAGCCGAATCGAAGACTTCCCGGCTTATCTCGAACACCGGGCTGCTCAGCTGCCAAATCTGACCATCAAACTGAATACGACGGCTACCAAAGAAATGCTGGCTGAACTCAAGCCGGACATCCTCTATGCCGCCACGGGTTCCAAACCGATGCTGCCGCCTATCGAAGGCCTGCGCGAACTGACCGATGCCGAAGGCTCCCACATCCGTTCCATTTATGGCTTCATGGACAACATCCCTTACTATGAAGCCAACGCCGAAGGCAAAAAAGTCGTCATCATCGGCTGCGGCGCTGTCGGCCTGGACGTCATGGAATTCTTCACGCTGCGCAAAGCCGACGTCGCCATGATCGAAATGATGCCGTCCTTCGGGAAAGACGCGGACATCGTTTCCAAATCGACGTTCAAGGAACTCCTGACAACCCATCCCGTCGACATGCATCTCGGCACGGCACTGCAGAAAGTCTGCCCGGACAAATTCATCGCATCCCACAACGGTGAATCTGCCGAATATCCCTTCGACTACGGTTTCATCTGCATGGGCCTCGTCCCGGATATCCCTGCTGACGATCCCTTCAAGATCTATGCCGAAGAACAGGGTATCCCCTTCTGCAACTTCGGCAACAGCCGCAAGACAGGCCAGATCATCCACGGCACGGAATTGGGCCGCAACATCGTCGCTACCATCGATATGATCGGCGGCTTCGACGACTAATGACTTCCGTCTGTATTTCTGCCATAACCAATATCCCACATTGGTTATGGCAAAATACAAACGGATATTTTTTTATTAACGATTATACGGGGTTCATTGTATTTCTTTAAATTATTTGCTACACTAAAATTCAGATTATCTGTATTTATCACTAGGAGGATGTATCATGGGTAAAATTGCAGTTACAGAACGCGTTACAGGGCATACGGAATTAATCGGTCTCATTGCCTATCCGATCCGCCACAGCATGTCTCCGACCATGCACAACGAAGCCTTCAAGAAATTAGGCCTCGATTACGTCTACGTCTGCTTTGAAGTCGACAATTCGACGCTGGAAGACACGGTCAAAGGCCTGCGCGCTATGAAAGTCCGCGGCTGGAACGTCTCCATGCCCAACAAAGGCCCGATTACACAGTACCTCGATAAATTGTCGCCGGCATCCCAGATTATCGGCGCCTGCAACACCGTCGTCAACGACAACGGCGTCCTGACCGGTACGATTACCGACGGTATCGGTGCCATGCAGGCCCTCAAAGACGAAGGTGTCGAATACATCGGCAAAAAAATGGTCGTCATCGGTGCCGGCGGTGCTGCTACAGCCATTGAAGTCCAGGCAGCCCTCGACGGCGTCCGCGAACTGACGATTTTCAACCGCGCCGACGAATTCTACGCCCACGGCGAAGAAACGGTCCAGAAACTGCGCGAACGCACGGACTGCATCGTCAACATCTATCCTCTTGAAGACTATGCCAAATTGAAAGAAGAGCTGGACAGCGCCGATCTCTACATCGACAGCACGTCGTGCGGCATGAAACCGTTGGAAGACGTCGTAGCCATCCCCGACAAATCCTATCTCCGCCCGGACCTGGTCGTCATGGATACGGTCTATGCGCCGCGCCAGACGAAACTCATGAAATGGTGCGACGAAGTAGGCTGCAAAAACTTCAACGGCCTCGGCATGATGCTCTATCAGGGCGCTGCTGCTTTCAAACTCTGGACTGGCAAAGAAATGCCGGTCGACTTCATCAAAGACGTCTTATTCTAATCCAAGGAGGCTATGCTCAACCATGGTAACAATCGGTAATGTCGCTTTAAACAATGGAATCCCTAAAATCTGCGTCCCCATCGTCGGCCGCACTCTTTCTGAACTTGTCCAGGAATGCCGTTATCTCCAGGATAAAATCTACGACGTCGTCGAACTGCGCATCGACTTCTTAAAAGACGTCACGTCCCTCGATGCTGTCGGCGAAGCCTTGGCAACAGTCCGCCAGGAATTGCCAAACGGCGCTATCCTGTTCACATTCCGCACCAAAGAAGAAGGCGGCGAAACGGAAGTCCCTGAAAGCTACTATTTCGACCTCATCGGCTACGCTATTAAAAGCGGCAAAGTCGATGCCGTCGACATCGAATACTTCCGCGACCGCGCCTGCATCGAAAAAGTCCTGGCCGTCGCGAAAGAACACGGCGTCACGGTCATCATGAGCAACCACGACTTCGACAAGACGCCGTCTTTCGATGAAATCACTGGCCGCCTCATGGGCATGAAGAAACTCGGCGCCGATGTGGCCAAACTGGCTTGCATGCCGAACTCGGCTAAAGACGTCCTGACCCTCTTGTCGGCAACAGAAGCTGTCAAATCCCAGTATCCTGATGAACCGATCATCACCATGTCCATGGGCAAACTCGGCGCCATCAGCCGCATCAGCGGGGAAATCTTCGGCTCTGCCCTGACCTTCGGTTCGGCTAAAAAAGCCTCCGCTCCGGGTCAGCTGGAAGTCACGACACTGCAAAAAATATTACAAGCCCTTCACTAAAAGCTATTAATGAGCTCTCCTATAAAGGCTAAACTTAATACTCAAAAAGGCGCTGTCCCCTGAAGACAGCGCCTTTTTGAGTATTAAGTTTGTTGTTTACAGTCTTCTTTTCATTTAACAGACTGAATACGATGAATGTCGCCGACAATAAAGATCAGGGACAATACGCCGACAGCGGCGACAGCACTGATAAAGACCATGGCTCCTACAAAAGAACCGGTTAAATGGACGATAAGGCCAATGACAATGGGTGTCACAATACCGGCCAGATTGCCAGCAAAGCTGAAGACACCGCCGGCCAACCCGAGAGAATCCTGCGGAGCGACATCGCCAACGGTACTCCAGATGATAGCCGCCATGCCCTGTCCAAAGAAAGAAAAGGCCATGATGGCAATGATGACATCCAGGGAATCGAAATAGTTGGCAGCCATGATCGACATGGAACAAATGAGGCCGCAGGCAATCGGCAGTTTACGGGCTTTCGATAAAGAAGCGCCTTTTTTCAGCATATGGTCGGACCAACGGCCGCCGAGAAGGACGCCGCAAAGCGCGCCGATATAAGGGATGACTGCATAAATACCAGCCTTTAACATGGGCAGGTTCTTGGCCATGATTAAATACGTCGGGAACCAGGTCAGGAAGAAATACATCGTACTCGTATTAGCAAACTGACTGATATAGATGCCGATAAGCTGGCGATGACGGAAGAGTTCCCGCAGCTGGGCCATGGTAATCTTCTTGGAAGTCCCGGCATTTTCAGCCTGGCCGCCGCCTTCGCGGATATAGTCGAGTTCTGCCTGGTTGACGCCCTTACAATCTTTAGGGTCCCGGTAGAGAAGATACCAGATGACACTGACGCCGATTCCTACAAAACCAGTGATGTAGAAGATTTCCCGCCAGCCAAAGGTGTCAAGGATCCAGAAAAGGACAGGTGTCAAAAAGGCCAGGCCCACAAATTCAGCAGCCGTATAGATAGACGTTGCCGTTGCCCGTTCGCGGTCCGGGAACCAGGCGGCAACGACGCGGCTATTCGTCGGAAAGGCCGGGGATTCAGCCGCCCCGATAGCCATGCGGATGCCAAAAAGGGATAAAAAGCTATGTCCTAACCCCATGACCATGGTAAAGAAGGACCAAAAGAAAAGAGAAATCGTATACGTAATGCGCGGACCAAACCGTTCTAAGAAGCAGCCGCCGGGTACCTGCATCAGCGCATAAGCCCAGGCAAAGGCCGACAGCAGCATCCCCATCGTAGCGGCACTGAATCCCAGTTCGGCACTCATGCTGGGCGCTGCAACGGCCATATTCGTCCGGTCTAAATAATTAATCGCCGTTAAGATGAAGATAAGGCTCAGCATGAACCAGCGTTTCCGCGTCGGCTTTCCAGCGTGTACCGACTGGTTAGGTATTGTTTTTTTATCATTCACAGGAATACCTCCCTTAATAGATTTTATCTATGAAAATTACATCGTCTCATACTTTGTTCTATAATTCACATACTCAGGCAAAAAAATAATCTTGCTATCAGATGGTGAAAAGTACCATCTGATAGCAGATAATATATTTATGCCTGTTTTTTCTTGGCCGAAAGATTGACGAACAGGGCCAACAAGACGCTCAGCAAAGTAATGGCTGCATCAAAGATGATGACGTAGACCGGGCCATCAGCACCGCCAGCCGTGGCTATAGAACCGGCTGCCGATACGCCGACCCAGGTACCGATACTGGACAAAATCATGACGATACTGATGATGGTCCCTTTGACCTGGGGGAACAAGTCACTGACTGTAGCCGTAACCAGCTGCAAAACACCGCCAGCTGCCGAAAAGCCGATGACAAAACCACCGATGATGGTCAATGTCGGATTGTGTACAACGGCCAGGATAGCGAACATGATGAAGGCGATGAGCGGATACCAGAAGACGAGGCGGATCGATTTGATGACCTTATCAGCGATGACTGCTGTGAGCAGTACAGCGACGATGACACCAATCGAATAGTAAGACTGAATGACCGACGGATTGGACATGCCGACCCATTTCCCATATTCCTGATTGCAGTTGACCCAAATCTGGAAAGTCGCCGTCGTCGTGAAGCCCATAATGATGAGGGCAATGCTGCTAGCCGTAAATTTCAGGCTCTTCAAGCTTTCCATGAAAGACGGCTGAGCATCTCCTTTTTCGGCAACACCACTCTGTTTCGGGAAAGGCATGATCATCGTCAAGACGGCGATGACAGCGCAGACAACCGGGAAGAAATAGAATAATGTCGTATGAGGCATCTGTGTAGCCGCAACGAACATGATCATGAAGGGCAGGATGAACTGGCCAATAGCGATGAACAATTTTGTCATGATGCTGGCAAAAGCACTGCGGCCGACAAAGATTTCCATAGCTGCCGGCATAACGCCGCCATTGAGGAAAGCATTACCGATGCCGCCGATGAGGCCGGCAATATAAGCAACGGTCAGATTGTCGGCAACGGCTACACCTAAGAAAAAGATGGCATAAAAAACGCTGCCAAAGAACGAAATGATACGGCGGCCGAAGCGGTCCGATAAAGGGCCGGAAAAGAAACTGCCGATAAGGCAGCCCAGGCCTAAAGAAGCCGATACCCAGACAACACCGCTGGCATCATACATGCCGCCAGCCAGCTGGACGGACCCCCATTGCTGGGCCAGGGCCTGTTTATAATGACCGAGGATGGATGCCGCAACGCCGAGGATCAAATAATTCAGATACAGTACGATAGCTGTAAGATAAAGTTTTTTACTTGTCTTTGTCTCTTCCACGTTAAATTCCTCCTGTTGCCACTACGTCTCCCGAATCATGGACCCGGGAGACGTAGTCACAGACAATAATGGATCTATTAAATTTCCAAAGCCGCATTGAAAGCATCTGTCGTAGCCGTCAGCGCGCTGCCCGGCGCCTTGAAAGCTTCGCCGATGACGAAAGTCTGCGGTACAAACTTGGAAACTTCTTCATTGAGCGGGTTATAGCTGCGGGAACCCATAGCCAGGACAATGCTGTCGAAGCCTCTCAGTTCGCCTTTTGTTCCATCAGCCAGTTCATAGCTGACGCCATCTTTGAAGAATTCTGTAACTTTGGCGCCCGGTACGAGCTGTACGCCGTGACGTTTGAAGTCATCAAAGATGAAGACGCGGTTTTCTTTGGAAACATCTGCCGCCAAAGTATCTTTCATTTCAATGACCGTTACTTTGTGATCCCGTTCGCAAAGGAATTCAGCCGCTTCGCAGCCGACCATACCACCGCCGACGACGAGGGCTTTTTCGCCGATTTCATACTTGCCGTCGAGCATATCCTGGGCTGTGACATAACCAGAATCAGCTAGGCCAGGGATGTTCAAGATGAGAGGGATCGAACCAGTCGCAAAGATAACGGCATCAGGAGCCATTTCTTTCAAGAGGTCTACGGTAGCTTCCGTATTCATCTTGATGGTAACGCCAGCTTCTTCAGCACGGACGATGTAGCTGCGGACAGCCGACGTGAGGTCGCCCTTATCAGCCGGATAAGCGGCTAAATGGAAGTTGCCGCCGAGGACGTTGCTCTTTTCCAGCAACGTAACCTGATGACCGCGCTGTGCGCAGATGCGGGCTGCATAGAGACCGCCAGGACCGCCGCCAACGACGACGACTTTTTTCGCTTTGGCAGCCGGCGTTACTTCCGCTTCACGGCCACATTCCGGGTTCAGCGCGCAAGTAATGGGGTCGCCGCGGAACATGTACGGCACGCAGCCGAGGAGGCAGCCGATGCACGGTGTCATGCTGTCGAGCTTGCCGTTTTTAGCTTTATTCGGCATTTCCGGATCAGCCAGGCTCTGACGACCAAAAGCGATGATGTCAGCACGGCCTTCACGGACCATGAGTTCAGCGTACTGCGGTTCTGTATAACGGCCGACCGTAATGACCGGGACGTTGACAGCCCGTTTGATTTCTTCGACGAGGGGTGCACTGAAACCGCCATGGACGGCACCGGGAGCCCACATGAATTCATCATGGACATGGACGGCACGGCTGACATGCAGGGCATCAATGCCACATTCTTCGACGAGGTAAGCAGCTACGGTTGCCGCATCCTGAACGGTCTGGCCGCCTTCGATGTCATCGCTGGCATTGATACGGCAGAGAATCGGCATCTTGCCGCCCGTCTTTTTGCGGATATTTTCAATGATCAGGCGCGGCAGGCGCATGCGGTTTTCAAAGCAGCCGCCGAATTCATCGACACGGTTATTGGTACGGGACGAAATAAAAGTGCTGACCAAGTAGCCGTGTGCACAGTGTACTTCTACCATATCGATACCGGCACGCTGAGCGCGGGCAGCGGCATCACCGTAACATTCAATCAATTTGTAGATTTCTTCGCGGGAAATAGCAACAGGTACTTCACGACCTGAAGAAGGAGCAATGGCGCTGGCTGCTTTCAAGGGGAAGCCCGTGAGAGCCGAATTACCTTCTGGACCTGCATGCTGCAACTGAATGGATGCAATCGCTCCGTTAGCATGGATAGCGTCGGCAACTTTGCGGAAGCTGTCTACGGTATCATCGGAAAAGAGGTACGGTTTTCTCGGGCCGCCTTTCGCTTCACTATAAACAACAGTAGATTCGATGGTGATCAAACCGAAACCGCCTTTAGCACGAGCTGCATAGTAAGCTGCGGAGCGGTCGCTCAGTGTGCCATCGGTATTGGCGAAGTTATTGCCCATCGGCGGAACAGCAAAGCGGTTCGGAATCGTAACGGAACCGATCTGAATCGGTTGGAACATAGCATTGAATTTCATGTTTATATCTCCTTACTCTATGTGCGAATAAAAGTTAAGCGAAGAACTTTTCAAAGACTTCTTCATGAGGCATATCTTTGCCAGTGAAGAGTTTGAAAGCAGCAACGCCCTGCCAGAGAAGCATGCCGATACCGCCAACAGCGGCTTTGCAGCCAGCTTCCTGTGCGTCTTTAATCATCTGTGTTTCTTTCGGGTTATATACCGTATCGGCTACGACGAGTTCCGGACGGAAGTATTCTTTTTTAATCAGGCTCTGGCCATCGAGGGGTTTCATGCCGACTTTCGTAGCATTGACCAGGATATCAGCCTGGGCAATAGCAGCTTTCAAAGCAGCATCGTCAGCGAGGTCCGTAACAGAAACTTTGCATTTGAGGTCAGCAGCCGTAATTTTTTCTACAGTATGTTCTGCATTGGCGAAAAATTCGTCTTTGCGGTTGAAAATAGCGATTTCAGCAGCGCCATCCAAAGCAGCCTGGCAGGCAATAGCCGTAGCCGCACCGCCAGCACCGAGGAGGACGATTTTCTTGCCTGTGATGTCGACGCCATTTTCACGGAGATTGTGGACAAAGCCGACGCCATCGGTGTTGTTACCGATCAATTTACCGTCTTTTACGACAACCGTATTGACAGCCCCGATCAGCTTAGCTGCCGGAGACAGTTCATCGAGATACTGGGCGATTGCCGTCTTGCAGGGCATGGTAACGTTGAATCCGCCGAAGTTCAGTGTGCGGACTGCCTGGATAACAGCAGGGAGCTGATCGATCTGTACATCAAAAGCGAGGTAAGCGGCGTTGATGCCGAGACGGGCAAAGGTGTAATTATACATAACGGGCGAGCCGGAATGACCGACAGGGGAACCGAATAAACCGAATAACTGTGTGTGACCATCAATTCTTGCTTCCATGATAAAACTCCTTTCAATACGACTTATTTATTGATTAACCGAGGATTTCAGGCCAAACCTGTTCCAAGACTTTCTTTGTACCTTCAAAGTTTTCTTTGGCTGCTTCTTTGACACCTTTCGCAACAATGACATCGCTGATGACTTCAACGCCGCAGACTTTCGGTTCAATACCCTTATCGCGGATCATCTTTACGAAGCCTGCTGTATCACCGTAACCTGTGCCCGGAACCATGCGGTCGTGCATGGATTCGTCGCGGAGGATCGTCGGGGCATAGGGATGCTGCTGAACGTCGTTGATCTGGATGGAAATGATTTTATCAGCCGGGATATCAGCCAGATAGGACGGATCATAGGACTGATTAGCGCGGATCCAGTGCCAGCTGTCAAGAATAAGTTTTGCATTATCGCAGCCGCAGCCTTTGACGACAGCCCAGCCGGTCTTGACATCGGGAATACCCGAGTACGGCATCGGTTCTACGCCGATAATATATTTACCAGCACGCTGGCAGAGTTCTTTCAGCTTCTGTGCCGTATGTTCAACAGAATATTTTTCCATCAAGCCGATGTTGATATGCTGTACGCCGAAGAGGTCGCACATATGGAAGCAGATTTGTTCTTTATATTTCTGTTCATACGAACGATGGTCTTCTGCCCACATGGTAATGTATTCGACTTCTGTAACCTTCATGTCATATTTTTTGAGGATAGCCAGGATATCTTCATCATGAAGGCCTTCTGCCAAGGCATCAACATACGTTTCAGCACGGAGGCCGATACCTTCAAAACCGGCTTCTTTAGCAGTGCTGACGCGTTCTTCAAAAGTGCACTGGTCACCAAGGGTCCAAGAGCTTACAGTAATCGGGGATTTTTTAGACATAATAGATACACTCCTTAATATTATATGTATATGATTCGCATAGTTTCCTATGTATAAAACTTATTTATAAAGCAACTCTTTGATTTCATCGACAGGCATCGTTTCGCCGGTATACAAACGGTAGGCTTCAGCGCCCTGGTAAAGAAGCATGCCCAGGCCTTCAAAAGTACTGCAGCCTGCCTCTTTTGCCTGTTTGAGCAGCTTCGTTTCAGCCGGCATATAAACGACATCAGTTACGATGAGGTCCGGACGAAGGACATCGAGGCCATCGATGATGCTCTTATCTTCCAGCGGAGCCATGCCGAGGCGGGTCGCATTGGAAAGGATATCGCTTTCAGCAATTTCCTTTTTGAGCAATTCTGTATCGGCTAAATCATTCAAGGTGGCTTCAGCCCGCGGCCAGAAAGCATCTTTCAAATTGAATACGGCGATTTCACGGACACCTTCCAAAGCGCATTGGATCATAATGGCCGAAGCGACGCCGCCGGCACCGACTAAGGTAATCTTTTTATCTTTTACCGAAACGCCGCCAGCCTTCAAGTTCAACGTGTATCCAGCTCCATCGGTAATATGTCCGGTCAGGACGCCGTCATCGTTGACGATGGTGTTGACAGCTCCGATAGCTTTAGCTGCTGGCGAAAGCTTATCGAGGAACGGGATGACTGCATTTTTCAACGGCATCGTGACATTGGCACCGCGGAAATTCAGAAGTTTCAGCGAATTGATGGCTTTTTCCGTATTTTCTTCTGTAACGTCAAAAGCGAAATAAGCGAAATCCTGATTGAATTTCTGAAAGCAGTAATTATACATCTGCGGAGATTTAGAATGACCGACTGGCGTACCGATAAGGCCTAACAGCCGGGTAGTTCCTGAAATATGCACGAATAAACGCTTCCTTTTCATAAGTAAGTGTAAAAATGAACAATAGCGTCGGGACTGCGGTTTCCTTTCAGAAGCCCCTGTCCTTCCATGGCTCTATGGTACCGTATCGTGAATTATTTAACAAATCAATAATTTTCATGTTTTCATAGACTGAAACTATGATAAATGGTAAAATAAAGCTATATGTAACTAAATGTAATAGCAAACCGTGAAAATATGACAGGAGGTCCGCTATGAATCTTTCCCACCTCAGATATTTCGTCAAATTAGCCCAGATCAAGCACTACACCAAAACAGCAGAATTACTATGTATCACACAGCCCAGTCTGAGTCATGCCATTTCGCAGCTGGAAAAGGAACTCGGCGTCGTCTTATTTGAAAAAGGCCCACGCGGAACGGAACTGACCAGCTTTGGAAAACAGTTCTTTGCCAGCGTGAACTCATCATTGAACATCTTGGACAACGGCATCGAAATCATCAAGAACGGCGCCCGCGGCAACGGCATCATCCGCATCGGCTGCCTGCGGACTCTAGGGGTACACTACGTACCAGAGCTGGCAGCGGCCTTTAAAAATGCTCATCCCGACAGGGACATCCAGTTCACCTTCCACGTCGACCTGACCAACAGCTTGCTGAAGTCCCTGGCTGAAAGCGCTTTCGACCTGGTCTTTGCCTCGCGGCCGATGGTCATGTCCCAATTTGAAGCGACAGCCGTTTCTAAGCAAGAACTGGTCTTAATCGTTCCCAACGACCATCCTTTAGCCAAAAAATATATCGTCGATTTACGGGATACACTAGATTATCCTTATATCTTCTTCGATAAGACATCGGGCCTGCGCCCCATCGTCGCTCACATGTTCGCTGAAATCGGCGCGGATCCGAAAATCGCCTATGAAGTTTCTGAAGACCAAGTCATCGCCGGACTGGTAGCACAAAACTTCGGCATCGCCGTCGTCCCCTTCATGGACATGCTCTTGCAGCTGGACGTAAAGATTCTGCCCATTGCCTATCCCTCATACGAGCGGAAGTTCTATATGATTTCAAATAAGAACCAATATGTCCCACCTGTCGTGCAGGAATTCAAAAATTTTGTCCTGGATAAAGTTCGTAATACCTAATATTTTTTCGTATACCCTCTATATAGGTCAAAAAGTCATAAAGATAAAATTTATGTCATTATGCATGTTTTCAATAATAAGTGATAGACATGTATTATACGGTAAAAGGGCTTGCCGCAAAACGACAAGTCCTTCATTACACATTATTTTCACATACTTCAGCAAATCTTATTTGTCTATCTCTAAAAACTACAAACGGAATACTTAAAAGGTCCTGTCATTATGCGACAGGACCTTTTTTTCAGTCTATATCTTTTATGAGTTCTTCAAAGGCATCGAGTACTTCTTCGATGGTCTTGTTATTGGGGACGCGGTAGTCGGCAGCATTGCGGTAGAGGGCAATGCGTTCGTCATAGAGGTCGTAGACTTTCTGTTTGCCGTCTTTCAGCAAGGGCCGCGTCGATACGTCGACGTCGCTGACGATGTCTTCAGGCGAGCGGTCGAGGAAGAAGACCGTGCCGGTCTTCTTGAAGATGTCCATGTTTTCCGAGCGTTTGACGACGCCGCCGCCGCAGGCTACGACGATGCCCGATTTTTCTGCCAGGAACTGGCTGGCCCGG
>OIBF01000549.1_pt1 | contig 11622 bp, 8 predicted proteins | sample 1580921 | NCBI WGS metagenome assembly OIBF01 (sample SAMEA3882506, study PRJEB24775) | human gut metagenome | biome: human-associated habitat; feature: intestine environment; material: feces | place: Netherlands | collected 2009/2010
AGAAGCAAAGAGCATGAGATGATACTCCAGAAAGAAACACTGGAAATTTCTATTGATAGAAAAGCAATCACAAATCTGAAAAATATTTCGTTTATATTTGAAAAGGAAAGTGTTTCGGCTTCGCGAATTCAATTTTCAATTCATGAAAACAGCGCCATTTATGGATTTGGAGAGCGTTTTGACAGCGTGAATCAGTATGGAAAAACCGTTGCGCTGTGGCAGAGAGATGCTTGTGAGGGATGTCTTGCATCCATTGGAAATCAGGCGTATAAAAATATTCCGTTGGTACATACAAGTGACGGTTTCAGCTTTTTTGCAAATACTTCGTATCGGATGCGGATGGATGTGGGAGATGCTGTGCAAGACTATCTTTCGGTGGAAGCACTTGGAGATGTTTTTGATTTTTATATTTGGAGCGGAACACCGCGTGAGGCGCTGACTGCTTACGGAACGCTCACAGGGCTTCCGATTTTCCCACCGGAATGGGTATTTGAACCATGGGCTGGCGGTGGCGGCGGAAGATGGAGAAACGGTCCGTTACAGGATATTGCGCTGGAGCAGATGGCGGCAATGAAAAAATTCCATGAACTCGATATTCCGCATTCCGGCTTTTATGCAGAAGGAGCAGGAGCTACCTTTTTTGGAGAATATAAAAAAGAGGAATTATACAAAGTTGTATCGTTTGGAGAACGTCATGGATTCAAGGTGTTTTCCTGGCAGTTCCCTAATATGACGCAGGAATTGGCGCAGGAATTGTTGCCGGAATGCCCGAAGGAGGAGCTTCCGATTACGAGAAATAAAAATGATGAGGAAGAAAAACTTCCGGTGTATATCGATTTCTCCCATCCGCGTGCGAAAGAGCTTCTGGCAGCACAGTGGAAGGATCGTATGGATGCAGGTATTCGTGGAAGTATGGTTGACTTTGGAGATGTTGTACCGGACGAGGCAGTTTTTTATGATGGAAGACGCGGCGATGAGATGCATAACGCGTATGCCTATCAGTATGCGAAAAATTATAGAGAGTTATTTGAACAAAAATATGGAGATGACCATGTTCTTTATACAAGAGGCGCTGCACCCGGATCTCAACACTTTGCGTGTCAGTTCGGCGGGGATCAGCTGACCAGTTTCCAGGGACTGAAATATGCGATTGCAGGAGGCCTTTCTGCAGCTGCTTCTGGACTTCCATTCTGGGGTGTTGATGCGGGAGGTTATGATGGATTCCCAGATCAGGAAACATATCTCCGGTGGACAGAGTATGCTGCATTTTGTCCATTGATGCGTTTCCATGGAACGGAGCCGAGAGAGCCGTGGGAATACGATGCTTTTACAGTGAAAGTTTATCGTTATTATACGTGGCTGCGGGAAAATCTTCGTCCATATATTGTAAGTGTAGCAGCAGAAGCTCATAAATTGGGAATACCGATGATGCGTCCGCTTGCGATGATATATCCAGAAGATCAGGAAGCAACAAAGGTGTGGGACGAATATCTTTTCGGAGAAGATCTTCTGGTTGCGCCGGTTTCTGATGAAACAGAAGAGCGGGAAATCTATTTTCCTGAGGGACGGTGGATTAGTCTGTGGAATTTAAATGATGAAATTTCCGGTCCGGTGCAGAGGAGCGTTGAGGTGCCAATTGATAAAATACCGGTGTACGTTCGAGAAGGAAGTTTTCTTCCACTTCGACTGAATGAAAGTCTGAAACTTGGAGAAAGTATGAGCGAATCGGAAACCGAAATGATTTTGGCCGTGGTGCCGCAGAATGACAGTATCGTAAAAGAAACATTGTATGAGAGATCCGGTGCCAAAACATGTTGTGGCATGGAAAAAAATGGCGAAACTATACAGCTCCAAATTTCAGGAAGAACAGCAGAGCTTTATGTAATGCTGGCGGGAATTCATTGGAAAAATACAGAAGCTATCGTAAACGGAAGAACATTAACAAAAGTGACTGCGAGAGAAGGTCTGTATTTCACGGAAGGTTATCTGGAGTTGGAAGAGGGTATCTTGGTGAAGATTAATCCATCTGCCGAATCGGTGATAAAAATACAAAAAAAATAAGATAAATATTAAGGAAAATCTGATAAACAGTAGAATGAGAACAGAACATATAAGTCGCGATTTGAAATCGCCCCCCTTTTGTTTGGGATACATCAAGCCTTTTTCAGACACGCTCTAATGAAAAGCAAATTTTAAATTGTAAAAAGTAACAGGTTTTTCCAAGGTATCTTAATAATTATGAAAAGGGCTGAACAGTCACACTGTACAGCCCTTTTCGATTATTAAAAATTTACCGCTCTTTCTTCATCTCAAACACCAACGCAATCGGTGCGGAGCCCCGTCTGTATCCTGCCGGGACGGTCATACAAAGGCCGCCTTCGACTTCTTTGAATGCAACATTTTCTCCGTTTTCCACCATACAGATCTCCGAAATCTTCGTCTCGGTATACGGTACGAAAATTTCTGCCTCTACCGATTCCTGTACCGTCGGATATAACCGGAATACATAGACTGAATCACCTTTCTGTGTGAACGAAAGGGTTCCGCTCTGGTACGGCGCGCAGACGCGGGTTCCGTAGATGGCATCGCCGAAGGTTTTCATCCACTGGCCAAAACCGTTCAGGCTGTCCCAGGCATCGACCGGGATGCGGCCGTCCGGCTGTGGGCTGACGTTCAGCGCCATGTTGCCGCCTTTGGCAACGATGTTGACAAGCATGCCGACAAGCTCACGTGGAGATTTATAATGGTCGCCGTATTCGTATGTAAAGTCAACGCCGAGGGTAAGGCAGCTTTCCCACGGAACGTTCAGCGGTTCTTCCGGAATGCAGAGCTCCGGTGTCACGTAGTTTTCGTAAGCACCGCCGATTGTACGGTCAACGGAGAGAATCCACGGCTGAATCTTACGTGCTTCCTCAACGATCTTTCCAAGCTCAATATCCTGGCCGTTGCTCTCAGAGACCCAGCCCGCGTCGAACCAGAGAATATCCAGTTTACCGTAATTTTCACAGAGCTCCAGAACCTGATTTTTCGTATATTCTTTAAAACGGTTCCACACTTCCGGATATTCCTTTGGATCGTAGGAAGGTCCGCGGGATGTCAGACCATCTTTTCTCAGATCTTCTTTCCAGTAGTCCGGGCAGTGCCAGTCGGCTTTGGAAAAATAAGCACCGATACCGATACCTTTTGCGCGAAATGCATCAAACATGGATTTTACAATATCCGCATTTTTATGTTCATGGAACGGGCAGTCCTCTGCAGTTGTTTTATAATCTGTATATTTGGTATCCCAGAGGCAGAATCCGTCGTGATGCTTTGTGGTCAGAAGAAGATAACGGAATCCGCAGTCCTCTGCCATCTGCGCCCATTCCTCCGGCTGAAAGCGGACCGGATTAAACGAACGATTCAGGCTGAAATACTGTTTTTTGAAGGTTTCGCCGTCCGTCCAGTTTACCTGGTGGCGGGACCAGTCGGAATCCTTGTCGCTTAATGCCCAGGAAGCAACCATGCCGGGCTGGCAGTACAATCCAAAATGCATCATCAGCGCAAGCTTCTGATCCCGGAACCATTCGAGCTGCTGCAGAACAGCCGGATCGGTCGGGCACACATACGTTTCAGCGGCGCTGTAGTTGTGGACACCCTGGGAAACAATTTCCTGTTCTGGATCAGCAGGCGCTTCGTTGCCTGGGATATCGATAATCGGTTCCGTTGTTCTGTTTTGATCTTCTTGTTCTAAGTTCTCTGTGCTCATAAGAGAGTCTCCTTCTCGTCAAGATGAAATTCACACCAATACTCGAAAATACAGCCAGAACCCGTAAAGAGCCGGTTTTGACACTACAATAAAAAACCGCGGCGACCCGATGACGTGCAGGCGGCCGCGGATCGGACAGGAATCCTGTCCTCGAGATAGTGTGTGTACGGACTCCCGACACCGGGGTATCCGTCTGTGTTGTCTATAGAATACCATATAAATGTTAAAAAGTCACCCTTTAATTTTAAACAAAATGTTCATAAAAAATCGGTAAAAGTGAACAAAAAGGATCGCGGAAAAATCTGAAAAAATAACCCACACGGGAGCTTGCAGGACGAATTTTAGCGTAGTAAAGTAAAAAAAGAAAAAAACAGAAAACGAAAAGGAGGAGAACATTATGCATATGGCTGATGCGCTGGTTGCGCCTGCAGTGGCTGCAACAATGTATGTCTGTTCCGGCGGAGCAGCCGGCTTTTCTGTAAAAAAAGTGCGCCTGGAGAGCGACCCGAAAAAGAGCCCAGTGATGGGAGTGATGGGTGCGTTTGTCTTTGCGGCGCAGATGCTTAACTTTACAATTCCGGGCACAGGCTCGAGTGGTCATCTCTGCGGCGGTATGATGCTGACGGCACTGCTTGGACCGTACGCCGCATTCCTGACGATGATCGGTGTGCTGCTGATTCAGTGTCTGCTGTTCGCGGATGGCGGACTTCTGGCACTCGGGTGCAACATCTGGAACATGGCGTTTTACGGGTGTTTTCTTGGATATTTCCTGTTCTGGCGTCCAATGATGAAAAAGGGAATGTCGCGCGGAAAGATTGTAGGTGCTTCCATCCTTGGGTGCGTGGTGACGCTGCAGCTTGGTGCTTTCAGTGTGGCGCTGGAAACACTTGCATCCGGTATTACGGATCTGCCGTTTTCTGTATTTGTGGCAACAATGCAGCCGATTCATCTCGCGATTGGTCTTGTGGAAGGCCTGATTACAGCGGCCGTTCTGCTGTTCGTCTATGAAGCGCGTCCGGAGATGCTTTCGTGCAGCGAAGAAAGGGCAAAGAGCCGCTTTTCTTTCAAGAAGACAATTGCGATCTTAGGCATCGCAGCACTGGTGATCGGCGGAGCCGTTTCTCTTGCGGCATCCTCCAATCCGGATGGACTTGAGTGGTCTATGGAGCGTCTGACTGGTTCGACGGAACTGGAAAATGACGGAACCGGCGCACATGCAGCGGCGGAAGAGATTCAGGAAAAAACGGCACTTCTGCCGGACTATGGGTTTAAAAATTCCGATTCCACATTTGGAACCAGCTTTTCCGGAATTGCGGGATCCGCAGTCGTTCTTGTTGTCTGTGTCGGTGCATGCTATGCATTCCGCTTCTTTAAAAAGAAAAAGTCATAAGATGCACGGAACAGGAGAAAGAAATGAATAAACTTGGCAATGCGCTATATGAAATCCATCATATGGATATGCTTGCGGCGAAGGACCAGTGGGTGAACAGGCTTCATCCACTGGTTAAACTTGTTTTAACGATTGTTTTTCTGACCGTAACTATGTCCTTTCAAAAATACGATCTGACCGGCCTGCTGCGCATGGGAATTTATCCGATTGTACTCTTTATCGTCGGCGAAATTTCATTCCGCGACAGTATCCGGCGGCTTCGGATTGTCCTGCCGCTCGTCTGCTTTGTGGGGCTGTTCAATCCGATCTTTGACCGTCAGGTAATCGGGCATATTGCTACTGCTCCGCTGACAGCAGGGATGCTTTCCATGGTGACGCTGATGATCAAAGGCATTTACAGCGTACTGGCGGCGTATCTTCTGATTGCGACAACATCCATCGAGAAAATCTGTTATGCACTGCGTCTGCTTCATATCCCTGCCATTCTGGTGACACAGGTGCTGCTGACGTACCGCTATGTTACAGTGCTTCTCGAGGAGGCAAACCGCATGACCCAGGCGTACAGTCTGCGCGCGCCGAATCAGAAGGGTGTTCATTTCAAGGTATGGGGAACACTGGCCGGCCAGCTGCTTCTGCGCAGCATGGACCGCGCAAATGAGGTGTATGAAAGCATGACTTTGCGCGGCTATCGGGGAGAATTTTACTATACAGCGAAGGAGCCGTGCAAAGCGAAGGACTGGCTGTATCTGGGTGTGTGGCTTGCACTTTTTGCCGTGCTGAAAATAACGGGATGAAGCGCTGCGTGGGAAGACATCTATTTGCAACAAGTCGGAAGAAGTAGAAAGAAGTAGAAAAGCAACCTGGTGCAGCTGCCTGCACGCGGGAAGAGGAAAGAATTATCGGGAGATATCAAAAATGAGCCATATTCACATCAATTTTGAACATGTTAATTATTCTTACGAAAAATCAGTCCCGATTCTGCAGGACATCACGTTTACTGCACACGAAAATGACAGCATCGGACTGATCGGCGCGAACGGTGTTGGAAAATCGACGCTGCTGAGACTTCTGGTGGGACTGAATCTGGACTACGAAGGCAGCATCCGTGTGGAGGAAATGCCGGTTGTAAAAGAGATGCTTCCTAAAGTGCGCGAAAAAATCGGCTACGTATTCCAGGATTCCGACAGCCAGCTTTTCATGTCGACGGTATTTGAGGATGTTGCATTTGCTCCGCGAAATTACGGGCTGCCGGAGGAAGAGGTGGAAAAACGTGTAAACCATGCACTGAAACAGATTCACATCGAGCATCTGCGGGACAAACAAATTTACAAAATGTCGGGCGGAGAAAAAAAGATGGCATCCATCGCGACGATTCTCGCTATGACACCGGATATTATCCTGATGGACGAGCCATCGATTGCACTCGATCCAAGAAACCGCAGATCACTGATCCACATTCTGAACGATTTTGAACATCTGAAAATCATCGCATCGCACGATCTCGACATGATTCTGGAAACGTGCAGTCGCGTGATTCTGATGTCCGGCGGGTGCATTGTCTGCGATGGAGATGCAAAAGAAATTTTGACGAACCAGGAACTTCTCGAGGAAAATGGACTGGAACTGCCGTTCTGCCTGCAGAAGCCGGTGTGGTAGAAAAGGCCGAAAAAAACAAAAGAAAACAACACCCGGGGATATCTGAAAACAAAAAATCAGATATTCCCGGGTGTTGTTTTTAAAAAGAATCCGAAGGTCGAATCGGGATTCGGATTTCTGTTACAAATTTTTCTGGATCGCTTGTCATTCCGTTGTCAATTAAGGTGATTTCCTGCGATCGTCTGTCATAAAGATATCTCCAAAGAAAATTTATACAGCAGTACGAATCGGTTTCTTCTTTAAGTACCGAAACACCAGCAGGCAGATGATAATAGAGGTCAGAGATCCACATGCCGTTGCAATGCCCATCGGGAACAGCGTGTCCGGGAACCAGATGGAAGTCAGATGCACACCGGGGATTCTAACAAGCAGAATGGCAATGATATTGTGCAGGAAGGAAAATTCCGACCGTCCGCAGGCACAGAAATAGCCGCTGAAGGTGAAGTGGACTCCAGCAAAAATGCAGTCCCAGATATAACCGCGGATATACTGACCGCCGAGGCGTGCAACCTCCGCATCTGTTGTGAAAAGACCGACCACAGGAACGGAAATAAACTGAATCGTAATAGCGACGATCAGTCCGAAAACGACAGTAATCAGTGCAGCACACCACATGGTCTGTTCGGCACGCTTCTGCTTTCCAGCACCGATGTTCTGCGCGCCGAGCGCCGAAACAGTGGAAAGCATGGAAGATGGAATCAGGAACAGGAAGCTGATGATTTTCTCTACAATACCGACTGCAGCCGCTGCTTCCAGACCGCGCCGGTTAGCGATGATGGTAATGATGATAAAGGCGATCTGAATAAAACCATCCTGCAGGGCGATCGGAACACCGATTTTAAGAATCTGTCCCATCACAGCTGTCTGAGGGGAGAGATCCGACCGGGTAAGACGGATGCCGGTATCACGTTTGCGGATCGCAATCAGTGCCAGAATGACGCTGAGTGTCTGGGAAAGCGTGGTTCCAAGCGCGGCACCGGATGGACCAAGATGCAGGGCGCCCATAAAGAGATAGTCGAGTGCGATATTGGCCGCACATGCGACTGCGATGAAGTACATCGGGCTTTTCGAATCACCAAGTCCACGGAAGATGGAACTGATGATATTATACGCGATGATGAATGGAATACCAATGAAACAGATCGTCAGATAAGCGACGGTGCCGGAAACGGCTTCGAATGGTGTGGACATCACAAGTACGATCGGCTTTACCAGAAGAAGCAGGATTACCATCAGCACGACGGAAACACCGAGAAATAAAGTGATGGTATTTCCTGTGCAGCGTGATGCCTGCTTTTTATCTTTTGCGCCGACGGCCTGCGCGATGCTGACAGTCGTTCCCATGGCAAGTCCCACGATGATAACGGTAATCATATGCATAACCTGACTGCCGATGGAAACGGCTGTTGTACCGGCCGCGCCTTCAAACTGTCCGATGATGAAAAGATCTGCCATGCCGTAGAGCGTCTGCAGAAAATACGATAAGAGATAAGGCAGCGAAAAATAGAAAATATTTTTCCAGATACTGCCGGTTGTTAAGTTTCGTTCCATGATAGGAAAACCTCCTGTTGTAGAATGTTACGATTATAGTAAACCCTACAATAATTATAGAGTCAAGAATATAATTTTCTGCATTTTATAAAAATACTTTAGATTTATAAGTTCGAACGTTTTCCGTGTACACTCCTTGACAAATGTTCAAAAAAGAACTATTATACAAAAAAGTTCAAAATAGAACAAATAAGAATATCAAGTTAAAAAAGAAGGTGAAAAAGTATGTTTGATGAACAATGGCAATTTGCAGTGGAGGTAGAACGAAAATACGCCAAGTACCGAAAAAAGGTCATGGTGCGTTATGATCTGTCAGCTGCGGAAGTGGATGTTCTGCTGTTTCTTGCGAATAACAGCCAGTTTGATCTTGCAGTGGATATTGTGCGTGTGCGGAAAATGCAGAAATCGCATGTTTCACTGGCAGTGAACAAGCTGTGTGAAAAAGGATACATTCAAAAAGAAACAGATGCGGCGGATCGCAAGAAAGTGCATTTGAAGCTAGAAGAAAGTGCATCAGAAATTATCCGCTTTGGACAGGATTGCCAGAGAGCGTTTGGAGAATCGTTGTTTTCCGGAATTTCCAGAGAAGACAGGGAAGAATTTCTCAGATTATGCGAGCTGATTCGGAGGAACGTGACGGAAAAATAAAAACGCTGAAAGCCAGAGAGAAGAACATAATAGAAAAATAAGACAAAACAAAAACAGAAAGAGGAGGAAAACAGTCATCTGCCCCTAAATGGCAAAGTACAGGAAAAGTGCAACGGATCTAAGCGGATGACAGAAAAACTATGACAATAACACAACTTATCGTATGTATTGTGGCTGGTCTTGGCGCCGGCCTTGGCACGGGACTTGCGGGACTCTCCGCAGCGGCCGTTGTTTCACCGATGCTGATTACCTTTTTACACATGCCGGCTTATCAGGCGATTGGCATTGCGCTGGCATCGGATGTGCTGGCATCAGGAGTAAGTGCCTGGACTTATAAAAAGAATAAAAACATTGATATCCGCCATGGCGTGATTATGCTGATATCTGTTCTGATTTTTACACTGGTCGGCAGCTTCGTATCTTCGCTGGTGCCAAATGGAACCATGGGCGGATTTTCGAAAGTGATGACACTGTTTGTCGGACTGAAATTTATCATCCGTCCGATCATGACGACGAAAGAAGTACAGGCAAATAAATCAGAAAAACAGAAAATCCAGCAGTCGATTCTCTGCGGTGTTGTGATTGGATTTATCTGTGGATTTGTCGGAGCAGGCGGTGGCATGATGCTGCTTCTGGTGCTGACCAGCGTGCTCGGATATGAACTGAAAACAGGAGTTGGAACGAGCGTCTTTATTATGACCTTTACAGCTCTGACCGGTGCAATCTCTCATTTTTATATCGGCGGCGCGCCGGACATTCCAATTCTGATTGCCTGTGTCATCAGTACCCTGGTCTTTGCACAGATTGGAGCGAAATGGGCCAACGGGGCAAATGTGAAAATGTTGAACCGCGTGACGGGAATTTTGCTTTGTGCGCTGGGAGTGGTGATGTTGTTTTTCTAACTACGTCAGAAAGTGTTTGATAAGAACAGCGTGTATCTCCCCACAAAAAAGATAGGTAAGAACAATCCAAAGGCTGCCGAAATCGAAGCAGATAACACCGCAAGGCAGGAATGGAACAGAACAGCGGATATGGCGCTCATATCGGGGATAGAGGAAACAAAGATACTGGAAATCAAGAAAGAGGAGATACACCAAAAAGCGAGTCAGTCCATTAAGACAAACGGATGGCTGCCCAACCTATTCCGTAGTATTGTGAGCAAGGCAAAGGAATTCTTGCAAAACTTAATACGGCAGACGGCGTTACCGCCTAAGCCAATTCTAAATATGGATATGGCAGAGTTCCGTACAATGCAAAAGCTGATGATACGGGTGCAGGACAGGGCAAGAGAAATCCGCAGCTTGCAGGATGAAGTACCGAAGTTAAAGGCACAGCTTGCCGAAACAAAGGGTATATTCAAGAGCAAGGAGCGAAAGGCGTTAGAAGCGCAAATGCAGCAAACAGAAGAAAAAATCTCCGCTATGCTGGAAGCGCTACCCGAAATCTTGAAGGATGACGGTTATCCCGATGTGCAGGCGTTCATGGCAACCTACCGCAAGGCAGAAGCCGTAGTTGATAACTACAACCGAGAACTTGCCGAATGGGAGCGCAATGTCAAGGAAAGCCGCAGACCAACCGAAAAAGAACGGTATGTACCGCCCGAAAAGCAAAGCGTCCGTGACCAACTCAAACGGTTGCAGACAGAGGGCAGACAACCAAAATCCAAGCACCGATCCCACGACAGAGAAAGATAGCTTTAACACCGAAAACGACACCGCAGGGCAGTTTCCCTGCCTTGCGGGCTTACATACATTTTGGCAGTAAAACACCCTGCAAGATTTTAGGTCTTGCAGGGCGTTTAGATTATTCCGTCATTCGTTTAAGCAGATCCGCACGATACTGGAGTTTCCGAGCAAGCTCAATCGGGGTATAGCCCCAATCATTTTTTGCATTCACTTCCAGCGTGCAGTTTTGGAATATGACATCATACAACGGCGCAAAATCCTCGTCGGTAAACTTCGGATGGCTGATAAGGTACTGAATAGCCGCTCTGTGTTTTGCGTCCAACTGATTTATATCTACGCCGGCGTCTATCAATATCTGTGTCAGTTCCACTGTCTGCTCCATAATGTGCTTAGGGCGAGAAAACAGAATGTGGAACAGTGTTTCGCTTTCTTCATTTGTGCCCTTCAATTCTGCACCTTCGCCAATCAGAAACTTCACGATGTCATACCTGTTTTGGGGTGTTTGATTCGCCATAGCGCAGAATATGACAGGAGAGCCGTCCTGGGGTGTTTCATTCAAAAGTCGCTTGTCATAGACTTCTTTGAACTGTGCCAGCGTCTGCGTTCTTGCAGAAAAGTACATATTCATACCGTTCATCCCCCTTGGAGAATCTGTTTTTTGTATATGAGGTTTAAATGGTGATGCTTTAAACAGCGGACGAGATAATTACATCTTTTTTTATTTCAATCGCAGCATCTAAGGCATTTTGAAATATCGTTAAAAAATCTCTGCCGTCACTGGTTATAAAATAATTTGATAAATCAGTTATTTGATTACTGATTTTATTGCCCCAAGGCGGTTGTTTTGTCAGATCCTCAATATCCCATATCGCTTTATCTGGAGATAAATTTTTCAATTCGTTTTCGATTGTATTCAATTCTACTTTGGCATTAGGGACATTTGC
>OIBF01000550.1_pt1 | contig 11619 bp, 8 predicted proteins | sample 1580921 | NCBI WGS metagenome assembly OIBF01 (sample SAMEA3882506, study PRJEB24775) | human gut metagenome | biome: human-associated habitat; feature: intestine environment; material: feces | place: Netherlands | collected 2009/2010
CCAAGACCCACAGCTTAGAAGGCTGTTGCTCTAATCCAACTGAGCTACGGAACCAACACTTTTCAAATCGCAAAACAGCTAACCAATAACGCAATCAGCCACTTTTCTTATTTGCGGCTGCAAAGGTACATATATTTTTTGAATACACCAAACTTTTTCTCACTTTTTTCTTCTTTTATGCTTAAATATCGCAAAAAATAACTACCTTTGCATCCGTTAGGAGCAAGAAACAGCATTCTGACCCCGAAAGAGAAGAGATTTTTATAACGCATATTCAAACATAAAACATACGCAAATGAAAAAGTTAATCTTTTCAGTAGCCCTGCTCTCAGCAGCACTCTCTGCCAGCGCAGAAGAACATCCGCTCTGGATGCGCTACCCAGCCATCTCGCCCGATGGCACTACCATCGCCTTCGCTTATAAAGGCGACCTCTACAGTGTTTCTGTCAACGGCGGTGAAGCACGACAGCTCACGACCCATGCAGCCTTCGATTCGCATCCTGTATGGAGCCCTGACAGCAAGAAAATTGCCTTCCAGTCTAACCGCGAAGGAAGTCTCGACATCTTCGTAATCGATGCAAAAGGCGGTGCTCCTACCCGACTCACCACCAACAGCGGCAGCGAAACACCTATCGCCTTTGCAGACAACGACCATGTGCTCTACTCTGCCAGTCTGCAGCCTACAGCCCAGAGCATCATCTTCGGCGACAACACATTTCCACAAGTATATAAGGTAAGCACCAAGGGCGGAAGACCGGAACTCTTCTCTACCCTCACCATGGAGAATATCAGCATCGCCAAGAACGGCGACATTCTCTACCACGACAAAAAGGGATACGAAGACCCTTGGCGCAAGCACCAGAAATCACCTATCGCTCGCGACATCTGGCTGAAAAGTAACGGAAAGTTTGCCAAGCAGACTACCTTTGCCGGTGAAGACCGCTCGCCAGTATGGACATCAGACGAGAAATCATTCTTCTACCTGAGCGAGCAGGACGGCACATTCAATATCTACCGCCGCAGCCTCAACAGTTCAAGCGACAAGCAGATTACCCACCACAAAGGCAATCCGGTAAGATTCCTCACTGCATCCAGCGCCGACCTGCTCTGCTACGGATATGATGGCGAAATCTATACCGTGAAAGAAGGTGGAGAGCCTCAGAAGGTGAACATCTCCATTACAACAGATAATGACGCTCCAAGCCTCGTACGTCAGATTAAAAGCTGGGGAGCTACAGAGATTTCCGTTTCGCCAGACGCCAAGGAAGTGGCTTTCGTGATGCATGGCGACGTATACGTAACTTCTGTAGAATACACCACTACCAAGCGCATTACCGACACACCGCAGCAGGAGCGCGACCTGAGCTTCTCGCCAGACGGCAGAGCCCTGGTCTATGCAGCCGAGCGCAACGGCGTATGGCAGATTTACCAGTCTAAGATCAAGAACGAGAAAGAGAAGAACTTCACCTACGCTACCGACATCGAGGAAGAGCAGCTGGTGAAAACAGGCATTACATCGCAGTATCCTCAATACTCTCCTGACGGCAAGGAAGTGGCTTTCTTCGAAGACCGCGCTGCACTCCGCATCGTCAATCTGAAATCGAAGGAAATCCGCACCGTGCTCGATGGCAAATACGTCTACTCTTACAGCGATGGAGACATCGCTTTCGAATGGTCGCCAGACAGCAAATGGCTCCTTTCAACCTATATCGGCAACGGCGGCTGGAACAACCAGGATATTGCACTGGTAAAGGCTGACGGCAAGGAGGTTCACAACCTGACCAATTCCGGCTACAGCGACAGCAACGGCAAATGGGTGCTCGACGGCAAGGCAATGCTCTTCCAGAGCGACAGAGCCGGTTACCGCAGTCATGGAAGCTGGGGAGCTGAAGACGATGCCTACATCATGTTCTTCGACCTGGACGCCTACAACCGCTTCAACATGAGCAAGGAAGAGATAGAACTGGCTGACGCCAACAAGGACGAAAAGGAGAAGAAGGAAGACGAAAAGAAGGAAGAAGCTAAAAAGAAGGCTGACGAAAAGCAGAAGAAGACCGGAAAGATAGAGGTGGAAAAGGTAAAGCCACTGGAACTTGACATCGAAAACTGCCGCGACAGAATCGTACGCCTCACCGCAAACTCTTCGCACATGGGCGATGCTGTGCTCTCTAAAGACGGCGACAAGCTCTACTACCAGGCAGCCTTCGAGGATGATTACGACCTCTGGCAGCACGACCTGAAGGACGGCTCTACCAAGCTCGTGATGAAGGGCGTAGGCCAGGGCAACCTGCAGACCGACAAGGATGTGAAGAACCTCTTCATCTGCAACGGAAGCAGCATCAAGAAGGTGGATCTGAGCGGATTCAGCACCAAGGACATCAGCTTTGAGGCTAACTTCAACTATAAGCCAGCCGAGGAGCGCCAGTATCTCTTCGACCACATATGGCGACAGGTGAAAGACAAGTTCTACGACCCTAAGATTCATGGTGTTGACTGGGAAGGTTACCGCAAGACCTATGAGAAGTTCCTGCCTTACATCAACAACAATTTCGACTTCCAGGAGATGTTGAGCGAAATGCTTGGCGAGCTGAACGCTTCGCATACAGGAGCCCGCTACTACGCTTCGAACAGCGCGCTTACCACCGCCAATCTGGGAGTATTCTTCGATCCTCAGTATCAGGGCGACGGCCTGAAGATTCAGGAGATTATCAAGCGTGGTCCTTTCGATGTGAAGAATACGGGCGTTACAGCCAGCAGCATCATCGAGAGCATCGACGGCGAGGAGATTAAAGCCGGAATGGACTACTTCCCATTGCTAGACGGAAAGGTTGGCAAGAATGTACGACTCGGCATCAGAAACGCCAAGGGCAAGAAGATGGAGGTTACGGTGAAGGCTATCTCTCAGGGTAAACTCAACAACCTGCTCTACAAGCGATGGGTAGACCGCAACCGCGCTTTCGTTGACAGTATTTCGGGCGGACGCATCGCTTATGTTCACGTTAAGGCGATGGATTCGGAGAGTTTCCGCACCGTTTACAGCGAACTGCTGAGCGACAAGAACCGAAACAGAGACGCTGTAATCGTAGACGAGCGCCATAATGGTGGCGGCTGGTTGCACGATGATCTCTGCACCCTGCTCAACGGCAAGCAGTATCAGGAGTTTGTACCTCACGGTAAGGTAGTTGGCCGCGATCCATTCAACAAATGGGTGAAGCCATCTTGCGTCATGATCTGCGAGAACGATTACAGCAACGGTCACGGTTTCCCATGGGTTTACAAGGAACTCGGAATCGGTAAGCTGATCGGTGCTCCTGTAGCAGGAACCATGACAGCCGTATGGTGGGAAACGCTGATGGACAACACGCTAGTATTCGGTATTCCTCAGGTAGGCTGCCGCGACATGCGTGGCGTGTTCGGCGAGAACACCCAGCTGAACCCAGACATCGAGGTTTACAACAGTCCGGAAGATTTCATCAATGGCCATGATACCCAGCTCGAAAGAGCCGTAAAGGAAATGATGAAGAAATAAACAGAACGCCCTGCAGGGGTCCAGAAGCAGAATCGCTTCTGTCCTCTTGCAGGGCGAATTGTTTTTGTAGCAGACAACATTAATTTATTAAACCTTATTAACCCACATTATCAGTAAAAAACCTTCTGTCATGACATAAAACCCTCTAAATTTTTACTTTTTTTCTTGAAAAGGGCGAAAAAGCAAGTGAAAAAGCCATAAAATAAAAAAAAATGAGTATCTTTGCAGAAGATAAAAAACAAGATTATGGGATTATTCGGATTATTCAGCAACAAAAAGAAGGAAACTCTCGATAAGGGACTTGAAAAAACCAAGGAGAGTGTGTTTGGCAAACTGGCGCGCGCCGTTGCCGGAAAGTCTACCGTCGATGATGATGTGCTCGACGATCTCGAAGAGGTACTCATCACCTCAGATGTAGGTGTAGAAACCACGGTCAAGATTATCCGCCGCATCGAAGAACGTGTGGCCCGCGATAAATATGTTTCAACCAGCGAGCTCAACCGCATTCTGCGCGAGGAAATCGCCATTCTCCTCTCCGAGAATCACAGCGATGACCTGGCAGACTGGGATCTCCCTGCCGACCATAAGCCATACGTTATCCTCGTAGTAGGCGTAAACGGCGTGGGCAAGACAACCACCATCGGCAAACTGGCTTACCAGTTTAAGAAGGCTGGCAAGAAGGTTATGCTGGGAGCTGCCGACACCTTCCGTGCCGCTGCCGTAGAGCAGATTTGCATCTGGGGTGAGCGCGTGGATGTGCCTGTAGTGAAACAGCAGATGGGAAGCGACCCGGCAAGCGTGGCGTTCGACACCCTGCAGAGCGCCAAGGCAAACGGCGCCGACGTGGTGCTCATCGATACGGCAGGCCGACTGCACAACAAGGTGAACCTGATGAATGAGCTCAAGAAAATAAAGGAAGTGATGAAGAAGGTAATGCCTGAAGCACCAGACGAAGTAATGCTCGTGCTCGACGGAAGTACCGGACAGAATGCATTCGAGCAGGCTAAGCAGTTCTCTGCCGTTACCAACATCTCCTCGCTCGCCATCACCAAGCTCGACGGAACCGCTAAGGGCGGAGTTGTCATCGGCATCAGCGACCAGCTCAAGGTGCCTGTAAAATACATCGGACTGGGCGAAGGAATGGAAGATCTGCAGCTCTTCAACAAGACAGAATTCGTAGACTCGCTCTTTAAAAATTAGAAAATGAAGAAAAATCAGATAGATATTATTACCCTGGGCTGCTCGAAGAATCTCGTAGACAGCGAGTTGCTGATGAAGCAGTTTGAGGCAAACGGCTACCATTGCGTTCACGATTCCAAGCGCCCTCAGGGCGAGATAGCCGTCATCAATACGTGCGGATTCATCGAGGATGCAAAGCAGGAAAGCATCGACACCATCCTGGAGTTTATCCAGGCTAAAGAAGAAGGCCGACTCAGAAAGCTCTATGTAATGGGCTGCCTCTCGCAGCGCTACCAGAAGGAACTGGAAGAAGAAATGCCCGAAGTGGATAAGTTCTACGGCAAATTCAACTACAAACAGCTTCTGCAGGAACTCGGCAAGGCGGAAGTTTCATCCTGCAACGGCCAGCGTCATCTTACCACTCCGCGCCATTATGCCTACATCAAGATAGCTGAGGGCTGCAACCGCCACTGTGCCTACTGCGCCATTCCTATCATCACCGGCAAGCACGTTTCCCGTCCGAAGGAAGAGATTCTGCAGGAGGTGCGCGAACTGGTGGCAGAAGGCGTGAAGGAGTTTCAGATTATCGCTCAGGAACTCACCTACTACGGCGTAGATATTGACGGCAAGCATCATATTACCGAACTCATCAGCGAGATGGCTGATATTCCGGGCGTGAAATGGATTCGCCTGCATTACGCTTATCCAAACCAGTTCCCTATGGATCTTCTGGACGTGATGCGCGAGAAGCCAAACGTATGCAAATATCTCGACATTGCCCTCCAGCACATCAGCGACCACATGCTCACCAGCATGCATCGCCACGTAACGAAGCAGGAAACCATCAATCTGCTGAAGGCCATCCGCGAACGCGTGCCTGGCATTCACATCCGCACTACGCTGATGGTTGGTTTCCCAGGCGAGACAGATGAAGATTTCCACGAGCTCCTCGACTTTGTACGCGAACAGAGATTTGAGCGCATGGGCGCCTTTGCCTACTCTGAGGAAGAAGGAACCTACAGCGCCACCCACTACGAAGACAATGTGCCTGCCGAAGTAAAGCAGCGCCGGCTGGACGAACTGATGATTCTGCAGCAAGACATCAGCTCTGAGATTGAGGCTGATAAGGTGGGCAAAACCATGACCGTTATCATCGACCGCAAGGAAGGCGATTACTACATCGGACGAACAGAGTTCTGCTCTCCGGAAGTAGACCCTGAGGTTCTGATCCGTGCCGATGAGAAGCGTCTGCGCGTGGGTAGTTTCTATCAGGTAGAAATTACTACAAGCGAGGAATTTGACCTCTATGGCAAGGTGGTGAAATAATCATTCTCTCCCCCATAGCCTGGAGTTTTAGAAATTTTGACTACATATTAAATAAATATGAACAATAAGGAATACATCGCTGAACTGGCTCAGCAAACCGGCTATTCGCAGGAAGACACCCAGAAGTTGGTGCGCAAGGCGATAGACGCTATGATTGCCGAGTTTGAGGATGGAGAAGCTGTCTCTATCCCCAATTTTGGCACCTTCGAAGTGAAGAAGCGCATGGAGCGAGTGGTGGTTAATCCTACTACCAAGAAGCGTCAGCTGGTGCCGCCTAAGTTGGTGTTGGGTTTCCGACCGGTAGCTTCGGTCAAGGAAAAACTAAAGAATGGAGGGGATGAGCAATGAGCAAATTCAGTTTAAATACACTCGGAAAACTGCTTGCAGATAAGAGCGGGCTGAGCCAGGTGGAAGCAGAACTCTTCATCCGGAAAATGTTTGATGTGTGCAACCAGGGACTCGATGCCGACAAGCAGGTGAAGATAAAATGGCTGGGCACCTTTAAGGTACAGGCCACGAAAGACCGTGAAAGCATCAATGTGAACACGGGCGAGCGCTTCACCATTGAAGGCAGAGACAAACTCACCTTCACGCCTGACAACATCCTGAAAGAAATCGTGAACAAGCCATTCGCCCAATTTGAAACGGTGGTGGTAAATGACGGCGTAGATTTCGATGAAATAGATGAGAAGTTTGGAGAAGAACAGACAGAAGATGCTCCTGAACAAGTAATCGATTTTCTGGACGAAGAAAAAACTGCAACTCCAAATCCGGAGGTTGTCGTAATCGGATCAGAAAAGGAAAAGGAAAAAGAAGCCGAAGACGAAGACGAACTGGCAAAGCAAATTGCTATTGAACAAGCTAAACTGGAAAGATTAAAACAAGCCCAACTGGAGCAGGAAAGAATACAGAAAGAAAAGCAAGAGCAGGAAAGACTGGAGCAGGAAAGACTGGAGCAAGAGAAGCTTGAATTAGCCCAGCAACAGCAAGCCCTGAAAGCAGTTGTTGAACCTGCAGTACCTGCATCAGATGAATCTGAAGAAGAAGAGGAGGAAGAAGAATCTTCCAATTCTCATCATATTGTTATTCCTCGCTATCTGGTCGTTGCAGTCTGTCTCATCGTAGTAGCTTTGATTGGCGGAATGGGATGGTTTGCCTTCAACTATGGTCAGATGACTGCCCAGCGCGATCATCTAGCCATGCAGCTAAACCAGTATCATCAGGCTCCAGCCAAGAAAGTCCCAGCCAAACCAGCTGCCGCCCCACTCTCTCAGGAACAGAAACTCCGCCAGAAAGCGATGGAAGACAGCATCCGTATGGCTAAAACTGCAGAAGCAGTAAAACTGGCTGAAAATTCGGATGAGGAAAGTGCTACCGCAGAAAAGGCTAAGCAGGCTGAAGCAAAGGCTAAGGCAGAAGCTAAAGATAAAGCCGAAGAAAAGGCTACTTCGAAAATAGCATCATCCCAGTATGACAAGGATGCTCGCGTACGCACGGGAGCTTACCGAATCATAGGAGTTGCCCAAACCGTTACGGTTGGCGCCGGTCAGACCCTCGAACAGATCAGCACCCGCTATTTAGGTTCCGGCATGGAATGCTACGTAGAAGCCCTGAATGGTATAAACACCGTAAAAGCCGGACAGAAAATCAAGATTCCGAAACTGGAATTGAAGAAGAAAAAGAAATAAAATACTGAACAAACAAAAAATCGCCCTGTAAGAGCAAATAAAATTTTGCACTTACAGGGCGACATTGTTTTATGTTAACATTACTTGCCCAACACTTCATCAAGCAATGTGTAGAAAGCAGGATCCTCACCAACAATAGTCTTGATAATCTTACCGTTAGCATCAATCACAATCTTAGTAGGGAAACCCTGAACAGCGTAATCGCTGAGAACCTTGCTGTCCTTCGGATTGTAAACATGAATCCATGGCAACTGGTGCTTCTCAACAGCAGCCTTCCACTTAGCCTCTGTATCATTACAATCTACACCAAGAATTTCAAACTTACCCTTGTACTTCTCGTAATACTCCTTCATCTTAGGCATTCCCTTGATGCACCATCCGCACCATGAACCCCAGAAATCGAGAACTACAATCTTACCGCGAAGGCTGGAAAGCTTAAAATCATTTCCTTTAATATCCTTCAGCGTGAAGTCAGGAGCCTCAACACCGGCAGCCTGCACCTTCTTAGCCTTCTCCTCAGCCTCAGCACGCTTCTTAGCCATATCAATCATTGGCTGGTAGAAAGCCTTCATTCTGCCGTTCTTCACATTCTCAGAGAGCAAGCCCAGCAGTTTCTCCATCTTGCTGACATCATCAAACTGTTCTATGATAGTAGCACAAGCCTCATAATCAGGATGCTGCTTTACGAAATCGAAAATCTTATCGTCCTTTGCCTTTTGCAGGGCAGGAGCCTTCTGCTCATATTCTGCCATGATGGTCTGCTGGGTCTCACCATTCTTGATTCTCTGGTTCAGGGAAGCTTCGTAATCTCTCAACTCCTTATTAGCATTCTCCAGCAGAACATCTACTTCATGATACTGCTGATAGAACTTAGAACCCGAAATATCGAAGCGGGTCTTTGCATCGCCCTTAACTTCAGCCTTCTCGCCAGGAACACAAGGCAGGTTGAACATAAACTGACCTGCACCACGATAAGTTTCAGGTGAGAGGAAAACGTATCCGGCAGCCTTATCAAGGTTTGCAGAATAGGTAAACTTGCCATTCTTCACCAAAACCGTATCCATCTTAACATTTCTGCCCTTGTAAACAAGTACAGAATCGGAATTGAAATTCTTCAAATCCACCTTCAACTGGAAGTTGCTCTTCTGAGCCATTGCAACGGTTGATGCAAGCATCAGAGCCGCAGATAAAATCGCTGTTTTCATTTTTCTTTTATTATATTTATTCTGATTACACCTTATTATATATAGGGACGAAGAACGCCTGATTCATCTTCATCCTTATTCTTCATACTCAGTAGTATCCTCAATACCCGCCTCGGCCAAAGCCTCCTTGCGCTCAACGCAGGTTCCGCATTTGCCACAATGCTTCTCACCGCCCTTATAGCAGCTCCAGGTTTCAGCATAGTCAATGCCCAACTTCTTGCCTATCTCCGCAATCTGCCCTTTGGTAATATTCGTATAAGGAGCCACCACGCGCACATCAACGAACGTTCCTGCTTCAGCAGCCTCATCTATCGCCTTGATAAACTCCGGACGGCAGTCTGGATAAATCGTATGATCGCCACCATGGTTCGCGATGAAAACTTTCTTCAGTTTATTACTCTCTGCAATGCCGATGGCAATGCTCAGCATGATTCCATTACGGAAAGGAACCACCGTACTCTTCATATTATCAGCAGCATAATGACCTTCAGGAATCGCATCGGCACCTTCAAGAAGAGAACTCTTGAAATACTGATGCATGAAACCCAAATCTATCGTAATATGCTTGATTCCCAAACGCTCACAATGCATCTTGGCGAAAGGAATTTCACGCTCGTTATGATTACTTCCATAGTTAAAACTAATGCCGAGTGCAATCTCGTCTTTCTTATCGTAGAGCAGCGTGATGCTATCCATGCCGCCGCTCACAATGATTACTGAATCCTTCATTTTACTTTGAATTTTGAACTTTGAACTGTATGATTACTTTTTACTTCACCCGAACAGGCAGCGGAATGCTTCTTCCACCTTCCTTACGGGATGAATTTCTATCTTATATTTCTTATGATCGAAACCATGATTGTTGTACTTCGGAATGATGATGTGCTGGAATCCGAGTTTCTCGGCCTCAGCAATACGCTGCTCGATACGGCTCACCGGACGGACTTCACCGCTCAGACCTATCTCGCCCGCCATACACCAGCCTTGCTCGATAGGCGTGTCAACATTACTGCTCAATACGGCTGCCAACACACTCAAGTCCATGGCAGGATCGGTGACTCTCAATCCACCGGCAATATTCAGGAACACATCCTTCTGCATCAGTTTGAACCCCACACGTTTCTCCAGAACCGCCAGGAGCATGTTCAAACGGCGCTGGTCAAAACCCGTTGCCGAACGTTGCGGAGTTCCATAGGCAGCTGTTGAAACCAAAGCCTGCGTCTCTACCAGGAACGGGCGGACACCCTCGATGGCTGCGCTGATGGCAACACCCGAAAGCCCGTCATGATCTTCAGTAAGCAGCAACTCTGAAGGATTGTTCACCTGTCGGAGTCCGCCTTGCATCATCTCGTAGATTCCCAACTCTGAAGTACTTCCGAATCGGTTTTTGATGCTTCTCAAGATGCGGTACATGTAATGCTGGTCGCCCTCAAACTGAATCACCGTATCTACGATATGCTCCAGAATCTTTGGTCCGGCAAGCGTTCCCTCCTTATTAATATGTCCTATCAGGATAACCGGAATGCCACTCGTCTTGGCAAAACGTAGCAGGGAGGCTGCGCACTCACGAACCTGCGAAACAGAACCTGGCGAACTGTCTACTTCTTCCGTAGCAATAGTTTGGATAGAATCTATAACTATCAGCTGTGGAGCCACTTCCTGAATATGACTGAAGATTTTCTCCAACTGCGTTTCGCAGAGAACCGTAATATGATCAAAGGCTCCTTCTGATGAAAGAGAAGCCGTTTTCAGAGTGTCCGCAGAAGAGCCATCTCTGAGCATCGCCTGTCCTTTAGCCAACCGGTCGGCACGGAGTTTAATCTGATGGGCACTTTCCTCTCCGCTCACATACAGGATGCGGCGGTCAGTCATGTTCAGAATAGTCTGCAAGGTGAGCGTACTCTTACCGATTCCCGGTTCACCGCCCAGGAGCGTAATGCTGCCAGGAACCATTCCGCCACCCAGCACACGGTTCAGCTCCTCGTCCCTCATATCGATGCGCGGTTCATCAATCGCAGAAATATCGCGAAGCTTCATCGGCGCAGCGTCATGCTCGCTGTGCTGCCCGCCAAACATCGTGGCAGCCCCACCATGACGCATGGTCATTCCGGCATTCTTCGCAGCCTGCGATCCGGAATCGGCAGCAATACGAATTTCCTTAAATGTATTCCATTGTCCGCAGCTAGGACATTTGCCCATCCATTTGGCACTTTCCTGTCCGCAATTGCTGCACACAAAAGCAATCTTATCTTTCGCCATTTTATCTCATTTATATGTAATAACGTTTTAACTGCGCACAAAGGTACTATTTATTATCGAAAAATCCAAAAAAAAAGTAATTTGTTAAGAATATATTTCATTTCTCTCCATTTTGTTTAACAAATCAGGCAGAAGGAAGCGCAAAACACGAATTTTGCAAACCCGATATAGCAAACAGGCGATTTCATCTACTAAAAATCATAAAAACCGCTACTATATTTTGCTGATTCAAATATAATTTGTATCTTTGCCTTCGGTTTTTGAAACCAGCAGAAAGGTTTAGAACAATAAATTAGTACATAAACTAAATAAAATTTAGGTAAAATGAAAATTGAAGATTTTAACTTTGCCGGTCACAAGGCAATCGTGCGCGTTGACTTCAACGTGCCATTGGATGAAAATGGTAATGTAACAGACGACACTCGTATCCGCG
>OIBF01000558.1_pt1 | contig 11488 bp, 10 predicted proteins | sample 1580921 | NCBI WGS metagenome assembly OIBF01 (sample SAMEA3882506, study PRJEB24775) | human gut metagenome | biome: human-associated habitat; feature: intestine environment; material: feces | place: Netherlands | collected 2009/2010
GTATAGGGTCTGAATTTCGATTTTAGTCATCGGCACCACCTCCATCGTCACCAAGCACATGTGCGAGAAGCATATCAAGCTCTTCATCTGTGTTCACCGGCGAGAGGCTGAATGACGTGCGCCGCCAACAGGAGAAATAAGTGCCTGTAAACCCACTAGTTGTATACAATAACAGGAGGACACACCATGGAATCTCTTTACGAAAAAGCACTGGAATACGCAGGTCTGGAAGGAAATGAGACGGTCTGGGATCTCTACTGCGGCATCGGAACCATTTCTCTATTTCTCGCAAAAGCAGTACCAAACGGTCAGGTAACCGGCGTCGAAATCGTTCCGGAAGCCATCGAAAATGCCAAGAAAAACGCAGCATTGAACGGCATCTCCAATACGTCATTTTACTGTGGCGCAGCAGAAGACGTTGTAACAGATATGGTCGCTAAGCGCCGCACGCCGTCAATAGAAGACCCAAATGGCGCGCTCGCCGACGTCGTTGTCGTCGACCCGCCGCGTAAGGGGTGCGATGCGAAACTTTTGGACACCATTGTCACGATGAACCCTGAAAAGATTGTTTATGTCAGCTGCGACCCGGCGACACTCGCCCGTGATGTGAAGGTGCTGGGGGAGAAGGGGTATGAGGTGAAAAAGGTTCGGGCGTGTGATATGTTTCCGCAGGGGGGGCATGTGGAGAGTGTGGTACTGCTTTCCCACAAAAAGCCAGACGGACATATCAACGTAAAAGTTGAGTTTGGCGAGGGTGAGGGAAAAGTTCCGCTTGATAATATCGCTAAAAGAGCCGAAGAATATAAGCCCAAAGAACGAGTGACCTACAAAATGATAAAGGAGTACATAGAAGCTAAATATGGCTTCAAGGTACATACCGCATATATCGCAGAGGTAAAGAGAGATTTAGGCTTGCCGATGTATGATGCTCCTAATGCGGTAGAAGAATTGAAACAGCCGAGGAAGCATCCGACAGCGGAGAAAGTGGAAGCGATAAAGGATGCGTTGAAGCATTTTGAAGTGATTTAATGAGGATAGGCGTATCATTAGAAATAGTGGTACGCTTATTTTTGTACCTTTTTGCAGATTTGTCCTTTCCCCTGCTTTCCAATATAATGAAGCTAAAGAAGTGGAGGTGTGCTTATGAGAGAGAAATTTAATCATCTGTATTTGGATAGCCACGAAAGAAAACTTTTGATACATAGCCTTGTAGAGTTAAAAAATCAACTTATTCAGCAAGGCAGATATACGGATTGTATTGACGAGCTTATTTTTAAGGTCATAAATGCACCGACCAAGAGAATGAAAATTGAATATGTCTAAGGCAGATTACAAAGCCGCTTATTCTTATTGATTTTAAGAGTAGGCGGCTTTTTTGCGTTCTCTGGTACTGTTTACATAGCCACCTTGACAAAGTGGCTAAATCTATGTGAAAGGAGGACGCATCTATGTCAAATTGCAAAGTAATTGCTCTGACTAACCAGAAAGGTGGTGTCGGAAAAACAACCACAGCGGTCAATCTGGGTGTAAGTCTGGTGCAGCAGGGTAAAAAAGTCCTGCTGATTGATGCCGATGCACAGGCAAATCTCACGATGGCTCTGGGTTATAACAGACCAGACGATATTCCCATAACGCTCTCTACTGTGATGCAGAACATCATAGACGATAAAACGCTTGATGCTTCACAGGGTATTATCCATCACAGAGAGGGCGTTGACCTGCTTCCGTCAAACATTGAGCTGTCGGGCTTTGAGGTAAGGCTAATCAATGCAATGAGCCGTGAGCGTGTGCTGAAAACCTATGTCAATGAGGTTAAAAAGAATTACGATTATGTGCTTATTGATTGTATGCCGAGCTTAGGCATGATAACCATCAATGCTCTGGCGGCGGCTGACAGCGTGATTATCCCGACACAGCCCCACTATCTCTCGGCTAAAGGTCTGGAGCTTTTGCTTCGCTCCGTATCAATGGTCAAGCGGCAAATCAACCCAAAGCTGCGGATAGACGGTATCTTAATGACTATGGTAATGCCCCGTACCAACATTTCTAAGGAAATTACGGCAACGGTCAAAAGTGCATACGGTAAGAAAATCAAGGTATTTGATACCGAGATACCTCATTCTATCCGTGCGGTGGAAGCTACCGCAGAAGGCAAAAGTATTTTTGCTTACGACAAAAGCGGCAAGGTTGCCGCAGCCTATGAGCAGTTCGGAAAGGAGGTGGCAGAGATTGGCGAGAAGCAGAGAAACCAAAATCGAGCTGACCGCATACGATGACCTTTTTCAGACGGACGAAAGCCGTGAGGAAGCAAAGCTAAGCAAGATACGGGATATTCCCATATCGGAGATTGACGAGTTTCCAGACCACCCGTTCAAGGTTTTGATGGACGAAGATATGGAACAACTTGTTGAGAGTATCAAGCGAAACGGTGTAATGACCCCTGCGACAGTTCGCTTAAAAGAGGACGGACGGTATGAGCTTATCAGTGGTCACAGGCGAAAAAAGGCTTGTGAACTTGCAGGACTTGAAACGCTGAAATGCGAGGTCAAAGAGCTTACCCGTGATGAAGCCATTATTGTTATGGTGGAAAGTAATCTCCAACGCTCTGTTATTTTGCCGAGTGAGAAAGCGTTTGCGTATAAAATGCGGTTGGAAGCTATGAAACGACAGGCAGGCAGACCCCCAAAAGAAAATGCGTCGCCATTGGCGACTAATTTATCAAAAGGGCGTTCTGATGAGGAGTTAGGAGAACTTGTTGGAGAAAGCAAAGACCAGATACGCCGCTATATCCGTCTAACGGAGCTTGTTCCCGAAATCCTGCAAATGGTAGATGAAAGGCAGATTGCTTTTCGTCCTGCGGTTGAGGTTTCTTATCTGACCGAGGAACAGCAATACACCCTGCTTGAAGCAATGGAGTACAACGATGCTACCCCGTCATTGGCACAGGCTATCAAAATGAAGAAGTATAACCAAGACGGCAAGCTCACTTCCGAGGTTATCCAGTCCATTATGGAGGAAGAAAAGCCCAATCAGAAGGAAAAACCTGCTTTCCGTGACGAGAGGATAACCAAGCTCATTCCAAAGACTGTTCCCAGAGGGCAGGAAACGGATTTTGTTGTCAAGGCGTTGGAGTTTTATAACCGACACTTGCAGCGGAACAAGGCTCACGAGAGATAGCCACACACCGAGGGCGAGGTCTGCCCATTTGAGTGGATAGCCATCATTTTGGATTCCCCCTCTCCACACCTCACCCCCTAACTACTGCCAGTAACTATCCGAGAAAAGAAATACTTTAAGCTGTCCATAACGGGCAGCTTTTTTCGGTCAGTAAGGCAAAATATTCAATCCAAATTACAGGAGGTAACTATGAAAATCCCTAAATTGTTCAAAAAGGCTGCGGCTTTTGTAATGGCTGCGGTCACGGCATTATCCATAATGCCTGCGACGGCGTTTGCTGCGGGTGACATCGGGACGATTTCCTTTTCCCACACCTATGACAGCAACGGTAATGCGATGAGGTACAATTCCAGTGCGAACATCGGCGGCTATACCGCAGGCGGAACGGGAAATTATAAGTACCGTATGTTTGTGGACGGTGAGAATGCGTTTTGTATTCAGCCGGGAGTACCGCTGAAAACAGGAAACACCTTGAAAAAGGCTTCCTCTGATACTTGGAACGCCCTTTCAGCCAACCAGAAAAAGGCGGTTGGGCTTGCCCTGCTCTATGGGTATCAGGGCAACCGAAATAATCTGTCAGGAAGTGATGATGAAAAATGGCTTGCCACGCAGACCCTCGTATGGGAGTTTGTCACAGGTTGCCGTGAAGCCACAGGTTCATATAACCAGACAAGCACCACCGTTTACAGCCTGCACTTCGGTTCAAATTATGCCAACAGCGGAGCAAGGGCAGTGTATGACCAGATTGTTGCGATGCTGCGTGAGCATAACACCATTCCGAGCTTTATGTCGGGTGGTAAGAATGACATCACAAAGGAGCTTGCCTACAAGGACGGAAAGTACAGCATCACATTGAATGACAGCAACGGCGTGCTTTCTGATTACAGCTTTTTAAGCTCTGACAGTAATGTGAGTGTATCGAAGTCTGGAAATAAGCTGACAATCAGCTCCACTGTAGCTATCAGCGGTTCTGTCCGCATTACGGCAAAGAGGAACAATGTGCCGACTGTCAGCAGCAGTGCAAAGCTCATTGCCTATGGCGACCCGAATTTGCAGGATTTGGTAACAGGTGTGGAGAATGCTGATACCGTGTCTGCATATATCAATATCGAAACGCCGACAGGCACGATTGCCCTCAAAAAGACTTCTGAGGACGGAGTTGTGGAGGGCATCTCTTTTACAATCAAAGGTGATAACTTCAATAAAACAGTTAAGACAGGAAAGGACGGCTCTGTCTCCGTGGAGGGATTATTCCCTGGCACTTATACGGTCACAGAACAGTCTATTGACCGTTATGAGCCGCAGAAAACCCAGACCGTCACACTTATCGGAGGAAAAACCTCTACTGTGACCTTCAGCAATACTTTGAAGCGTGGCAGTCTGGAAATCGTCAAGACTTCCGAGGACAATCTGGTGGAGGGAATGAAATTCCACCTTTATGGCACATCTTTAAGCGGCTTGCCTGTTGACGAGTATGCCGTGACTGATAAAAACGGACTGGCTAAGTTTGAAAATGTCCTTATCAGTGGCGATACCCCGTATGTGGTTGAGGAAGTGGATACCGCAGTCCGCTATGTCGTTCCTGCTTCCCAGACAGCTCCGATTGAATGGAACAAGGTCACAAAACGCAGCTTCGACAATGTGTTGAAGAAATTCCAAGTGACTGTGACAAAGACCGATGCAGAAACAGGTTCTCCGCAGGGCAATGCTTCCCTTGCAGGTGCGGTTTACGGCATCTATAAAGGTGAGGAACTGATTGACACCTACACGACTGATGAAAACGGTCAGTTTACGACCAAGTATTATATCTGTGATAATGATTGGACTGTCCGTGAAATCAGCCCGTCCGAGGGGTATCTTCTGGATACCGCAATCCACAAGGTAGGTGCAGAACCAGAGCTATACACGGTAGAGCTGAACAGTACCGCAAACGATGTGAATGAACAGGTCATCAAAGGCAATATCGCACTCATCAAGCATACGGATAACGGGGAAACCCAGATTGAAACACCCGAAGAAGGTGCGGTATTTGAAGTGTTCCTCAAATCCGCAGGCAGCTATGAAAATGCAAAGGAAACCGAGCGTGATGTGCTGACATGTGACGAGAACGGTTTTGCCCAGACAAAGGATATGCCGTATGGCATTTATACCGTCCGCCAGACCTCTGGTTGGGAGGGGCGTGAACTGATGAAAGACTTTGATGTGTTTATCAGCAAGGACGGTCAGACCTACCGCTACCTTATCAACAACGCTAACTTTGAGAGCTATATCAAAATCGTAAAGAAAGATGCAGAAACAGGCAATACAATCCCGTATGCAGGTGCAGGCTTCCAGATTTACGACCCGAATGGAAATCTTGTGACTATGACTTTCACTTATCCCGAAGTGACGACCATTGACACCTTCTATACTACGGCAGACGGCGACCTTATCACACCGCAGACATTGGAATACGGCAAAGGCTATTCCCTTGTGGAAGTACAAGCCCCGTATGGGTATGTCTTAAATTCCGAGCCTGTTTATTTTGATGTGGTGCAGGAAAATTCCGAGGAAGAAAGCGGCATTACCGTTATTGAGGTAGTACGTTCCAATATGGCACAGAAAGGCACAATTACCGTAGAAAAGTCTGGCGAGGTATTCAGCTCCGTTGCAGGCGATAAGGGATTGTATCAGCCGATTTTCTCTGTCAGCGGTCTTGAGGGTGCAGTCTATGAAATTACCGCAGCCGAGGATATTGTCACTCTGGACGGGACGGTCAGAGCAAACAAGGGCGAGGTTGTAGATACCGTTACGACAGGAAAAGACGGTACAGTAAAATCCAAAGAACTGTATCTCGGAAAATATGAGGTTAAGGAAATCACAGCTCCGTATGGAATGGTGCTGAATGAGGAAGTCCGTTCTGTTGAGCTTGTGTATGCAGGACAGAATGTTGATGTAACGGAAACGGCTACTTCTTTCTATAATGAAAGACAGCGTGTTGAAATCGACCTCATCAAGAGCCTTGACATTGATGAAGCCTACGGCATTGGCAAGAATGGAGAAATCTTTGATGTGACCTTTGGCTTGTATGCGGCGGAGGAACTCACAGCCGCAGATGGAAAGACCATTCCTGCGGACGGTCTGATTGAGGTCATTTCCCTTGATGAAAGCGGTCACGGGAAAGCAATCAGCGACCTGCCGATGGGCAGCTATTATGTGCAGGAAATCTCGACCAACTCCGCATATATTGTCAGCGATGCAAAATACCCTGTTACTTTTGAATACGCAGGACAGGATGCCGAAACTGTCCGCATCACAGCCAATGAGGGCGAAGCTATCACAAATGACATTATTTACGGCTCTGTAAGCGGTAAGAAATCTGATGAGGACGGAAAAACTCTGGGCGGTGCAGTTATCGGTATCTTCAAGACAGGAACTACCGAGTTTACAAAGGAAAATGCGATTGCAGCTACCACATCAAAAGATGATGGTAGTTTTTCTTTTGCCAAAGTGCCGTATGGAACTTGGATAATCCGTGAAATCGAAAGCCCGAAGGGATATGTACTCTCCGAGGAAGAAATCGCCGTGACAATCGGCAAGGTGGACGAAGTTGTGGAAATCGAACTTGTCAACTACTTCATTAAGGGCAATATCGCTTTGACAAAGGTTGATGAGGATTATCCCGACAACAAGCTGTCTGGTGCGGTATTTGAGGTTTACTCCGATACTAATGGCGATGGGAAACTGGATAAAGACGATACGCTGCTTGGCGAAATGAAAGAACTTGACGGCGGCGTTTACCAGATGAGTGAACTCCGCTACGGCAAATATCTGGTAAAGGAAACCAAAGCTCCGACAGGCTTTGTGCTTGATGAAAATGTGTATTCCGTATCCGTTGAGGAGAACGGCAAGACCTACACCGTGGAAAATAAGGCGGGTGTAGGATTTATCAATGCAGCACAGAAAGGCTCTCTTAAAATCGTAAAGACTTCCTCTGACGGTAAGGTGGAGGGCTTCTCTTTCCGTGTGACAGGCGTGGACTATGACCAGACCTTTAAGACAGATAAGAACGGAGAAATCGTGATTGAGGGCTTGCGGATTGGCGACTATACCGTATCCGAAGTAAGCGACAAGGCTTCCGCAGGATATATCCTGCCTGCCGATAAACAGGCAACGGTCAAGGTGGACGCTACGGCTATCGTGCAGATGCACAATGAGTTCAGGGATACCCCGAAAACAGGCGATGACTTCAATCTGGGCTTATGGGTAAGCCTTGCAGCTCTGTCTGTTGTCGGTGCGGGCGTTCTCGGATTTGTCGGCTATAAGAACAGAAAGAAGAAAAAGGAGGACTAATTGATGGACGCTAAAACTATTATCGCAATCGTGCTTGTCGTGTTCATTGTGGGTGCGGCGGTATGGCTGAATATCCGTAACAGAAAGAATAAGTAAGTGGTTTGGGCGGCTGAAAGATGCCGCCCTTTCCTTTATGGAGGTAACAATGAGAAACCTTAAAACCATTGAAAAGAAAGTCAGGGCTGTTCTGGAAAAGAATGAGGATGCCAGAAATGACGATATGGTGCTGTATCTTGCACTTTGTAATGCCTGTCTGAAGGATGCAGGGGCAATGCCGCTTGCGGAGATAATGACGCAGCACAAATATCTCGGTCTGCCGAGCTTTGAGAGCGTCAGCAGGACACGCCGCAAGCTGCAGGCACGGTATCCAGAGCTTGCAGGGAGCCGCCCTGTTCAGAAAATGAGAGCCACGGGCGAGAAAGCTTATCGGCGTTATGCCAAAGAATAGAGAGGTGCTTATGGACGAAGAAAAACGCTCTAATCAGAACTATGAAATCATCGAGAGCTGTACTATCGGGAGTACAGAGCTTGTCATCGGTCACAATCCCAACGCACCCAACCCTTATGTGTGTTGGTACTGCAAGGGCGGCTCAAATTATTTCTGGGGTTATTACACGAATGAGCTTGATGATGCACGGCAAAAGCTGAATGAACGATACCAGTCAGAGTGCCGTATGCCCTATAATCAGCCTGCCCAGAAGCAGAAAAATGGTGATTACCGTGAGCGATAAATCAAAATATGACTGCACGACCTGTCCTTATCCCCGATATAAGGATGGGTCAGTTATTTTCTGCGATGTCTGTATCCGCAAGATTTTAGACGAGCAGAAGGAGAAAAAGGAAAGAAAGGAGCAGCCGAATGAGTAATGAAATAAAGACAAGACCTTTAACCCCGACAGAACAGAAATACACCTATGCCCAAAGTATGCAGCTTGAGGGGCAGACAGGCACTATCGGGCATCTGCGTGGAGACTTTGCCACAACGGGCTATGGCTTTTACACCACTTGGTTTGATACCAGACCCCAATGGAAATCTGACGAATTTAAGGCAGACCTTGATACGGTCATCAATGCTTTACGGAAGGATAAAGGGCTTTTGCATAACCGCTATGATATGAGTGCGTTTGCAAGGCATTTTCCCGAAAGTGCTATCAAGGGTAACTATTGTATGGAGTACGGTTTCCGTGTGGATACGGAGAAACACGCTTTTCTGCTTCGGTGCAATCCCACCAAAGGCGACTATAATTTTTATTGCTATTGTTATGTGAAGGAATGGCTTGATAAGCATATCCAGAAAGCAGAACAAGGTATCCGATTTATTGACCCTCAATATAAAGAACTGTTCCGTATCCCCGACGGCGGAAAGGTCATTGTCACGACCTCTTGGGGAGAGAAACGGGAGTATCCCTGCCGCTTTATTGATGAATACCATACCGAAGTCGGCAGCAATCTGTACCACATCTGCGAGTTTGCCGAGCGTATGCAGAAAAACGGGGCGACCTATGAGCCGAAACCTGCGGAACAAACGCCGCAGAAAACACCGAAGCACAAGGATTTAGAACGATAAGGAGGATTTAGAATATGGCTGTTAATCAGAAAGCCGTCAAGGTCTTGAATAAGGTCTTGGAAGCAGGCTTTACCGATGAAAAAGCGATTGCCGCTATGACTATGGACGATATTCTTTCTATGCAGGGCATCACGGTTGCGGATATTACTCTCATCAATGACCTGCAAAAGAGCATTAAATCGAACAAGGTCATTGCTTTTCTTGGCGGTGGTGCGGAGTGAGCAAACAGGAATATTTGAAACAAAAACGATAAGGAGGTGTAGGTTGAATGGCTGCGAAGTATCAGCTAATCACAGAGCTGTATCGGCGTACAGGCGTTGCGGTTGCAAAAAATCCGCAGGCGTGGCAGGGCTTTCTGTCCTCTGCCTGCCGCAACTATAAATGCCGTTTTGACGAACAGCTTTTAATATACGCCCAACGCCCCGATGCTGTCGCCGTTGCGAAGCTCGAAACTTGGAACAGGCAGTTCAAGCGTTGGGTCAATAAGGACAGCAAGGGTATTGCCGTATTTGACCCGAAAGGTCGCAGGAATACGCTGAAATACTATTTTGATGTGTCCGACACCCACGAGGGCTATTATGGCAGCCGCCCTGTTCCGATATGGCAGATGGATGAGCGATACGAGCAGGCTGTTATGGAAAGGCTCTCGGACAGGTTTGGAGATGTGGAAAGCACTGACCTTGCTTCTGCCTTAATGGAAACGGCAAGGAACGCCGTGGAGGACAATCTGCAAGACTATTTTTCTCAGTTAAAGGACTGCACGAAAGACAGCTTTTTGGAAGAACTGGACGACTTTAATATAGAAGTCATTTACAGGCGGCTGGCAGCAAACAGCGTTGCTTTTATGCTGATCAGCCGCTGCGGTCTGGATACGAATGAGTTTTTTGACCGTGATGATTTTGCGGATATTGTAAATTTCAATACCCCTGCAACGATAAACGCCATCGGCGTTGCCACGAGCGATATTGCGGAAATGGCGTTACGGGAAATCTCACAGTCTATCCGAAATGTGCAAATGGCGGAAAAAGACCAGAATCGCACCTTTGCACAAAGAACGCAGGCTCAGTATGATAAAGGCAGACAACAACCCGAAAGGAGCGAATACAATGAGCGAAATCACTTACAGCAGACAGGGGGATTATCTTATTCCCGACCTAACATTACCGACAGAGCCAGAGCTTCCGCTTGGCAGGTACGCTTTGATGCACAGGGATTATCTGGAGAAGCACAAGCGAGTGACCTATCTCAATCTGCTGACATCGGGCAGGCTGAACGGGCATCTGCACGAGGTAGAGCAGACAGCACTCCAGAGGTTGGAGCTTCTGACGAAGCAGCTCTCAGCCGAGCAGGGCGTGACAGAGGAACTGAAAGAGAAAGCACCGATGCAGTGGGTCGGACTGATGAACAACATCCGCAGCCAAGCGGAGGAAGTGATACTGACCGAACTGATTTACAAGTAAGCGTTGCCAAAGAGGATGAGGTTAGGGTCAATCTTCCAACCGTAGATGAACAAATCGAAATGATAGCAAAAGCAGAGGACGAAAAAGCCTCTGCTTTTGCTATTTCCAAAGAAGATATTGACTCCGTGCTTCAGAAAGGCAGCGGTGTTGCGGACGGAAAATACCGCATCTACCGCCAATTCCAAAAGGGCGTGGACAGACAGAAAAATATTGAGTTCCTTAAAAATGAGTATGGAACGGGCGGCGGTACGCACATCTTCCCCGATGGTTTCAGCGGTCATTCTTGGCATGACAGCAAAGGTCTTGCCATTGACCGAAACGGCACTTATACCAATCACGACCTTGTGTTGAAATGGTCACAGGTTGAAAAGCGTCTGCGTGAGCTGATTAAGGATAACCGCTATCTCAATCCGAAAGAAAAAGACCATTATGCCGATTATCTGGAGAGCGTGTCAGCTCCCCAATATGAGATTGACACCCAGAGGAAAATAGCAAGGCAGCGTTTTATTGACGCCCACCGTGACCTGCCGCCTGCCGACAAACGGGATACCCTTGCTTTGCGGCTATCTGACTTTATCCGTGACTTGGACAGGTACGAAAAAGACCTGTTATCTGTTGTGGAACGAAGCGACCTTGCAGATGTTACCGCCGAGCAAATGGAACAGCATCTGTCCGACCCCTCAACCGTTCAACAGCTCATAGACTTTCTTGCACAGGTACAATGGAAAACGACCTCGGTTTTCAGCCGCAGTAATGGGTGGAAGTTTACCGAGGAATTAAGGGAGCTGCACCCACTTTGCTACCTCTACAATGAGGGCGATGTGGTGTATATCGGTGCAGACAAATACGAAATCACAGATTTTGACGAAAACGCCGTATCGCTCCGAAATGCAGAGTTTCCGCTGTTCGGCAAGGAATACAGCCGAGAGGATTTTGAGAAAAAACTCAAGGA
>OIBF01000561.1_pt1 | contig 11441 bp, 8 predicted proteins | sample 1580921 | NCBI WGS metagenome assembly OIBF01 (sample SAMEA3882506, study PRJEB24775) | human gut metagenome | biome: human-associated habitat; feature: intestine environment; material: feces | place: Netherlands | collected 2009/2010
TGACCAACTACGGCGCATTCGTCGATATCGGCGTGCATCAGGACGGCCTTGTCCACATCTCGCAGATAACGAACAAATTCATCAAGCATCCGTCCGAGGCGCTGAAGGTCGGCGAAGTGGTCACCGTATGGGTGCTCGCCGTCGACCCAGTCAAAAAACGCATATCGCTGACGATGAAAGGCAAAAAAGACTGAAAAATCGCCGCTCTCAGTAAAGAGGGCGGCGTTCGCTTTATCTTTTGCGTCAGTTTATGATATTGTCAAGGAATTCCCACTCCATAAAGCGGGATCTCATCCAGTCGTCGGGGGCGTCTCTGTCTAAAAATTCCTCGATTTTCGAGTCGGCGGGTATGCCGTAATGCCTTTGGCTCCACCTGACTATCGACGCCATGGTGAGAGCGAGATTCAGCGCCATAAATACGCCTACAACGGCGCAGACAAAGTGCCATTTTTTGCCGTGTATCTTTTCCAGTTTTTTGCTTATTCTCGGCTCCAATTTGCAGAAAACAAAGGCGGCGAACGCCCATATCAGCGAGAATCCGAGGCATATCATGCCCTTGTAATTCATAAAGCTGCCGTCGTAGTTCCACGCTCTCATGCCGAGGCCGTATCTCAGCAGCAGCCCGCCCGTCAGCTCCAGCGCCGTTGCCGAGACCGCCATCACCGCGACCTTAAAAAGCATGGGCTTGCTCTTGAGCCTGACCGCGCCGACATAAAACAGCACCGCGCCTGTGCCGTAGAGGATATTAAACGCACCGATGACTGAAACAACGTGGCTCTCCCAGTGCCCTTTGGTTATGATACAGAATATCCCCTCAAGGAGCACACCGAGAATGCAGCCCGCCATAAAAAGCATCAGCAATCTGTCGTAGTTTATTTCGTTTTCGTCGTTTCTGAGTTTGTTTTTAATCTTTAATATCATATTGAATTCCTCTGCTTCGCAAACTCACGGCAAATCCGCAAACCGTATTGTTATATAATAATATCTTTAAGCGAGCGCTTCGGCACATAGTGAATGCCGTTTGCGTCTCTGTAATAGGCCGTGCTGCCGTCGGCGCCGACCTCGGTGAGCCTGACCTCCTCCTTCGGTGTACCGAGGGCGAGTACAAGGTCTATAGAATACTTCTCGGTATCTATGCCAAGATAAGAAGCGAGCTTCTCCTTATTGATGCTGCCGAGTATGCAGCCGCCAAGACCCTGCTCAACGGCGGCAAGCATTATTGTCTGAGCCGCAATGCCCTCGTCATAGTATTTATTCCTGCCGAGCGCAAGGTCGCACAAAACGACAATATACCCGCTCGGGCGCTCGCCCTCCTCGGGCCCGGGCCAATCTTTCAGCAGCCCCGCCCAGTTAAGGCATTCAAAGACCTGTGCATTCGTCTTATCGTCGGCAACAGGCTTGAATTTCAGCGCCTGTGAATTGACGGTCGATGGAGTTACCCTTGCGCAGTCGATAAGCTCCGTAAGGGTCTCGAACGAGAGCTTTTTATCCTGATAAAACCGCCTGTATGAGCGATTTTTCAGCACCAGATCCTTCAGCATGATATGCACCTCCGAGCCGCGGCAGTGCGGCATTATTTAAACTGAGTATTTCAGCCTGCTCCGCACTCGTTTGATGAAACGGTGTCCTAATTGCTATTATCGCCGCACCGATCCCAAACATCCCGGTCATAACCATCTTAAAATCATCTTGCGGAACTATACCTTTGAAATTCAGTACTGCATACCCTAACAGAATTATTGCTACAATTGCTGATATCGCGGTTTGAACCGTTTTCCTTTTCCTGTAAGCTTTTTTAATGCTCTTATATTGTGCATTGTACTGCTCATTGACAGTATTCAAATCATATCACCTCACACAAAAAGCACCAAATCCTCAAGCGGCCTGGCTATAGCTATATAGATCCTGACAAAGACGGCTAATATCTTTTCGAGCGGAGTTATGTCGCAGTTGAAGGTTATCGTATTCTTCACGCTCGTGCCGTCGCCGTTAATGACCGTCGCCGTGACCACCGCCTCGCCGTCGCCCACGCACATGACCGTGCCGCTGCTTGATACGATAAGCACGCTGCTGTTGCTGCTCGACCATACCAGCTTATCATATATTGCGTCGATGGGCTTGACCGTGGCGACAATCTTTTGCTTCTCCAGCAGCCTGAGATCGGTCTGAGAGGCGCTCAGGGTCACAAGCGTCGCCTTCTTTATCTCAAGCGCTTCTATTGCCGCGAGTATTGCGGCGGTCTGAGCGTCCACCTGAGCCTGCTCACAGGAGTATTTGCCCGACACATCGACCGCCAGAGCCTCGTCAAGCACGGAGATATTCGCATAGAGCGAGCGGTTGACGGCCTTGGCCTTCTCCACGGCTTTATTATATTCGGTGTAGTCGGCGGGGGTGCTGTCCTTGATTATAACTTCGGTGGTGACCTTTGTTATCGTGCCGAGGTCGTTCTGAGTGATAACGCAGTAATAATACGGGGCGGTGTCGCTCGGGGTGAAGGTGTATGCGCTGCCCGTAGCCCCCTCGATGGGGGTGCCGCCCTCTGCGGAATTCTCGGTATTCCAATACCACTGATATTGCAGATCAAAGCCGACGGCGGAGACATTTACTCTTTCACTGTCCTCGGTTATATACTTCGGCATCTCGTTTGCCACAAACGGGATAGGCACAAATTCATAGCCCTTATAGTTTGCATAGCGCTCGACGAACGTGCCTGCGGTGCCGTAGACGGTGAGAGCCTCGGCGGTCTCATATGCCTCGACAAAATTATTTGAGAGTAAAATGCCGCTGTTGTTTGGCAGGCTCTTGGCGGAGACGAGATTCGGAGCGTCCGCAAACCTGATAACGCAGTCGGAGAGCGCGTTCTCACCGAGCTGCTCGACGCCCGCAATGCCGAGCATATATATGCCGCGGCAGCCGCGGAAGGTATAGGGTGCTATCTCCTCGGCGGCGTTTAACATTATCCTCGATATTTTCGGCGATGCCTTAAACATATCGGGCACGGTCTTTTTGAGCGACGGAGCGGTGAAGCTCTCGAGATTTCTCGGGAAAAGCGGGAACTTGGTCTCGGAACCGTAAAGCTCCGGCTCAAACGAAGTCATCGAAGGCAGTTCAAGCTCCCTGAGCGAGAGGCAGCCGTCAAAGGCGTTGGAATAGACCGTCTTTGCCGCGGGCAGCTCAACGCTCGCAAGCAGTCCGCAATTCTCAAAGGCGTTGGAGTCTATGAATTCCGCGTCCGGAAGACAGATATGCTCAAGGCTTTCGCAGGAGCTGAAGCTGCCGTTCGGCAAATATGTAAGCCCGCCGATATAGGCGTCTGCCAGCGAGCGGCAGCCCTTAAAAGCACCTGAGGGCATATAATCGAGCCTCTCTATATCGACGCTGACAAGGGCGTCGCAATCCCTGAAAGCCTTGTTGCCTATCGAGCTGACATTGCCGAGGCTGACGGAGGATATAGCCGAGTCGATGAAGGCTCCCTCGGGTATCTCGGTGAGCGCCGAGAGGTCAAGGCGGAAAGAGATATCTTCATAGTAATATGATTCGGAGGCGACCCCCCGGAAGGCATATTTGCCGACGGAGAGCATCTTGCCGAGCACGAGCCGCCCCATCTCGACGCAGCCGTTAAAAGCCTCGTCGCCTATTACCGTCGCACCGCTTGCGATAACGCAGGCAAGCCGCGAGCAATTCCTAAACGCCGCATTCCCTATCCTTTTAACGCTTGACGGGGTTATAATCGCTATAATGTCGCCGCCCTCGAAAGCACCCGCCGCAATGCCGGTGACCTTGACGCCGTCAACGGTCTCGGGCAGGGTTATCGAGCGCGCGGACCCGCTGTATGAGGTGATATTGCCGTCTGAGTCGATGCCAAGCTCGCTTTCGGGAGGCACCGGGGCAATCATGGCCGAAAATGAGGCAACCTTGGAGCGGTAGCTGCTCTCGCTGTAAGCAACGGCAAAAATACTTACCGATTCGCTTATCTTTATGGGCTTGCCGTCATAAAGAACCGATGATACGCCGCTCTTTGACGGAATTGAGCCGTCGGTCGTGTAATAAATGACCGAATTCGGGGTGTCGCAGCTTATGGTGAGCTCTATCTCTTCGTTATAAAGCTCGCTCGTATGCGAGAAATAAGGCTCTTCGGTCTTACCGTCAAATATATTCTCGGGGTTATAGGGCGGCGCATTTATAATGCCGTTGCCGTATTTTTCGGGGATCTGCGACTGAAAAGAGTCTATAACGGCGTATTTCTTCATTATGTCAAAGACATCCTCGGCGGAGGCCTTCGGCAGCGTAGCCCTTATCAGCGCCGCCTCCGCAGAAGCAAAGGGTGCCGCAAACGAAGTGCCGCTGACGGTAGTATATTTGCCGCCGAGAGTGGTCGTATATATCTGCACACCGGGGGCTGCAAAATCAACGTCGTCGCCGAAATTGGTAAAATTCGCCGCGTAATGCTGATTATTGACCGCCGTTATCTTGAGCACTCCGCTGTATGAAGCGGGGTAAAACGGCACTGAAGTCGCGTCGTTGCCCGCCGCACCGACAACGAGGATATCATTCTCCATCGCGTAGGCTATCGCCTCGCTGAGCACCTTGGAATTCTCATAGAATCCGAGGCTCAGGTTGATGATATCAACACCGTCCTTAACGGCGCACTTGATGCCCGCCGCAACGGATATAAAAGTACCGTTATTGTATTCGTCGAGCACCTTATAAGGGCGTATGACTATGTTATCAGGGGTGCTGTCGGCTATAACGCCCGCCACCTGAGTGCCGTGACCCGAATCGTCCATGCAGTCGTTTCTCTTGCCGCCGGAGCTTGTGTTTATCTTTGTGGGCGACACTCTGCCCTCAAGAAAAGGATGGGTATAATCAACGCCTGAGTCGATAACTGCGACCACCGTCTCTTTAAGGCTGACTTTATTGTCGCTCAGCTCATCACGGAGCCTGTCAAGACCAACGGATTCAACGCCCCACGAGAGAAATTTGCCCGCAGGCTGAGCGGGAGCCTCCGCGCCGCCGTTCTCAACGCCGCCGTTCTCCTCCTCATAGTCAACGGCTGAAACGGAGCAGTCATACTCAACATATTTTACCTTTCTGTCTGAAGAATATAAGGCATAGGCTCTCTCAGCCGCCGCCCTGTCGGCATATTGCAGCACCCAAAGGCCGTCGTTCTCCGCAACGGATACGGCGTCGAGGGTATCAAGCGCGCCGCCCGCCTTGACTATAAGCCTCGTTTTTGCGGGATCTAAGCCTTGCGAGCGCACGGCCGCGCCGATATCGGACGGCTCGTCAAAATCACGCAGCATCTCGCCGACATCCTCGGCGAATTCGGCCGCACCGCCGTCCGCCGCCTGAGGGCGCATTGAATTCAAAGACAGATTAATGCTTGCGCCGAAGATCAACGCGGCGCAAAGTAATACACTTATAAGCTTTTTCACGGCATTACCCCCTGCCTAAAAAATAAACTCCTTCTTTATTTCTTTTTATTTTACAATATCCTTACTCAAAAATCAATATGCAAATTCGCTTTAAAGTGTTAAACGCGCAAAAAGCACCCCCCGCCAAAGCGAGAGCGCAGCAATCAATGCGAATTATTAAGTTTCTCGGATATTTTTTCGTTCACCGCCTCTATCTCACGCTCAAATTCGCGAGCGCTGACCCTCAGCACCCCGAACCGAACGGCAGAGAGCTGTATCATACCGTCGGAGGTAACTACTCGTACATTCTCATTCTTGCCTATCTCGGACACGAGCCGCTCGATATATACGTCGCCCGTCTCCCTCTCCTCGGTATAGACGATGTGTATATTGTGATAATTGAAATTCTCGCCGCTGCCGCCTGCCACCATATAGGCGTCAAAGACGAGCACGACCTCGCTGCCTGTGAAGGCGGCGTAATTGCAAAGGATATCCGCAAGCCTGTCACGGGCGGCGGATATATCGGTCTCGGCAAGGAATTTAAGCTCCTTCCATGCAAAAACGCAGTTGTAGCCGTCGACGATGACGTATTTTTTGCGTTCGGCATTCTCGGGAGCGCCGCCGTGCTCCTCCTTATAGGTCGGCTTCGGACGGTATAGGGTCTGGGTCAGCTTTGCCGGGCCGAATTCACGCTCCATTATAGCCTCAAGCTCTTTATCGTCAATGTGGAAATTACGCGTATTCGGCGCCGCTTCATAGGGAATTTTATCCTTCTTAATGCAGCTTTCAAGGTGCATATATTCGGGCACCTTATCCCATTTGACCCCGAAGCCTCCGCCGTGGGCGCAGAATACGGAATCGGGGGTGTTCTCAAGGTCGCCCTCGGGGTCGTAGCCGAATTCCGCAACGACCTGCTCGGTATTGTGGCAGACATCGTAACCGCTGACCGTCAGACGCAGCCGTCCCCTGCCGCCCGTATAAGCGGCCACCTCGGCGGCGTAATTATTCATCGTTGTGACGGGCGCAGTGCCGCTGACGGCAGAGAACTCGCCGTGAAGCTCAGGCGCGGAAAACGTGCCGAAGCGCAGCTTTATATCGCTTATCGCCCTGCCTATCTGCTCGGAGGGCACTTCAAGATAAAAGCTGTAGTAAGGCTCAAGCAGCACGCTCTTTGCATTCATCAGCCCCTGCCGCACCGCTCTGTAGGTAGCTTGGCGGAAGTCGCCGCCCTCGGTATGCTTGATATGCGCCCTGCCCGCGGCGAGGACTATCTTCATATCCGTTATAGGCGAGCCGGTGAGCACGCCGAGATGCTGCTTCTCGGCAAGATGCATCAGTATCAAGCGCTGCCAATTGCGGTCAAGCGAATCCTCGCTGCATCGGGTAGAGAACTGAAGACCGCTGCCCCTCGGGAGCGGCGAAAGCAGCAGATGCACCTCGGCATAGTGGCGCAGCGGCTCATAATGCCCCACGCCCTCAACGCTGTCGGCTATCGTCTCTTTGTAAAGCACCCTGCCGTTGTCTATCTGCACGGCGATATCAAAGCGGTCGGCAATAAGGCTCTTTAATATCTCGACCTGAACTTCGCCCATGAGGCGCACATTTATCTCCTGTAAATGCGAATCCCATGTGACCCGCAGCATCGGATCCTCCTCCTCGAGCAGGCGCAGCTTCGGCAGGAAAGTCTTGGCGTCCACGCCCTCGGGCAGCACGACGCGGTAATTCATCACAGGCTCAAGTATTGGCTCGGCTCCGCTCTCCTCAGCGCCGAGGCCCTGACCGTCGCGGGCTTCGCTGAGACCCGTTACGGCGCAGACTCCGCCCGCCTCCGTAAGCTCGACATTCTCAAATTTGGCGCCGTTATATATGCGTATTGCGCTTATCTTTTCGCTTTTGTCGCCGTATGAAACGGTATCCCTGACCCGCAGAGCGCCGCCCGTCACCTTGAGGTGCGTGACCTTTGCACCGCCCTTGTCGTGGGTTATCTTGAACACTCTTGCGCCGAATTCGCAGCCGTAAGAGCGTTGAGGTATCAGCTTCTCAAGCCCCGCGAGAAATTCGTCTATCCCCTCGAGCTTCAGCCCCGAGCCGAAAAAGCAAGGGAATACCTGCCGCCCGCCGACCATCGAGCGAAGGCACGCATCGTCAACACAGCCGCTCTCAAGGTAGCTCTCCATCGCCGCCTCGGAGCACATTGCGGCAGCCTCGTCACGCTCGTGAGCACTCGCTGAGAAATCAACGCAGCAATCGGATAATTCCGAGCAAAGCTCGCTCATAAGCTCCGCCTTGCCTATGCGGGCAAGGTCGGTCTTGGTAACGAATATCACGGTGGGTATATTGTATATCCTGAGCAGATTCCAGAGAGTCCTCGTGTGGGACTGCACCCCGTCCGTGCCGCTGATGACGAGCACGGCGATATCGAGCACCTGCAATATCCTCTCCGTCTCGGCGGAGAAGTCAACGTGGCCGGGTGTGTCAAGCAGCGTTGCTTCGTACTCCCCCAACTTCATTACCGCCTGACCGGCGAATATGGTTATCCCCCTTGAACGCTCGAGCAGGTGGCTGTCGAGCATAGTGTCGCCGTTATCGACCCTGCCGGGGCGGCGCAGCTTGCCAGTTTTATAGAGCATCGCCTCGGCAAGGGTGGTCTTGCCCGCGTCGACGTGAGCCAATATTCCGATTACCGTCTTTTTCATCTCAGCCTCTCAGAATTCACAATTGAAGTATGACAGTATTTTAGCATACTCGCCGCAAAATTGCCACTCTTTTGTATAAAATATATAAAAGCCCTTGCCATGGCTCAAAAAGTCTGATAGAATTATCTCATAATCCCCGAAAGGAGAATTGAAAATGAAAGTAACATTTATGGGTGCGGGCAGCACCGTATTCGCAAAGAACGTGCTCGGCGATATAATGAGCACCCCCGCTCTAAGGGAGTGCGAGATCGCCCTGTATGACATCGACGGCGTGCGCCTTGAGGAATCCTACATAATGGTGACGGCGCTCAACCGCAACATTAACGAGAGCAGAGCAAAGGTCGAGAAATACCTCGGCGTTGAGAACCGCAAGGACGCCCTCAGAGGCGCGGATTTTGTTGTAAACGCCATTCAGGTCGGCCTCTATGACCCCTGCACGATAATCGACTTTGAGGTGCCGAAAAAATACGGCCTGCGCCAGACGATAGCCGACTCAAACGGCATAGGCGGTATATTCCGCGCGCTTCGCACGATACCCGTGCTCAAGGATTTCACCGACGATATGGCCGAAGTCTGCCCCAACGCATATTTCCTCAACTACACCAACCCCATGGCGCAGCTTGCCGGCTATCTCGGCCGCTACACGCCGATAAAATCCGTCGGTCTGTGCCACTCGGTGCAGGGCTGCTCGAGAAATCTGCTCAAGGATCTCGGCATCGAGTATAAAGAGCCGCTGCGCGAGAGCATCGCGGGCATAAACCATATGGGCTGGCTGCTCGAGCTTGAGGACGCCGACGGCAACGATCTCTACCCTGAGATAAGGGAGCGTGCGATAGCCATACTCGAGAGCGGCAAGACCGACCATCACGACCTTGTAAGATATGAATACATCAGACGTCTCGGCTACTACTGCACCGAATCCAGCGAGCACAATGCGGAATACAACAACTTCTTTATCAAGGCGAAGTACCCCGAACTTATCGAGAGATACAACATTCCTCTTGACGAATACCCCCGCCGCTGCATAAATCAGATAGAGAATTGGAAAAAAGACAGAGAAAAATATATGCACGACGACGTCACCCACACGAGGACGACGGAATACGCCTCCTACATAATGGAAGCCATAGTCACCGATATCCCGTATAAGATAGGCGGCAACGTCATCAACAACGGGCTTATCCCCAACCTGCCCGCCGAGGCCTGCGTCGAGGTGGCGTGCCTTGTGAATAAAAACGGCATTCAGCCCTGCGCCCAGAAGCCGCTGCCGCTCCAGCTTGCCGCAATGAATTCGGCAATGATAGGCGTTCAGCTCCTGACGATAGAGGCAGCCGTCACGCTGAAGAAAGAGACTATCTATCAGGCGGCTATGCTCGACCCGCACACCTCCTCGGAGCTGTCGATAGACGAGATAATCCGCCTTTGCGACGACCTCATCGAGGCTCACGGCTCATACCTGCCGAAATATCACTGATAACCGAACAAACCAAGCGGCGTGTCTTAAGGGTGCGCCGCTTTTGCTTTTAAAAATGTTAAAGGCTTCCGCAGACTGTGCAGAAGCCTTTGACCGCTTATTATTTTCACTGAATATCGTCGGAATCCGTCGCCGCAACGCTGTCGGTATCCCTGAAAAGCAGCGAGATACACCATATGCCCGCAAGGGCAACGAGCGTATACACGATCCTGCTGAGGATCGCCCCCTGCCCGCCGAAGATCCATGCGACGATGTCAAACTGAAACAGACCGATGCTGCCCCAGTTGAGCGCGCCGATTATCACAAGAGCCAGTGAGATCTTATCAAGCATTCGTTTCAACTCCTTACTCGCTTTTCGATGATAGTATGAGCCGAAACGGTTTCGTTATGCAAATTAATAATGTAAAATTTTAGTAAATAAATCTGACGTCGCTGTCGCTGAGCAGCGGCGCGTTTTTATCCTTTTCGGAGAGGGTCGGAGCCTCGACGCCCCAATCGACGCCTATCGCAGGGTCGCAGTAGCAGACGCTGCGGTCATTCTCGGGCGAATAGAATTCATCGACCTTATACGCTATCTCCACGTCGTCGGTGAGGGTGACAAAGCCGTGCAGGCAGCCCTTTGGGATATAAAGCATATGCTTATTCTCGCCGCTGAGCTTAACGGCGACCCACTTCATATATGTGGGCGAGCCCTCGCGGATATCGACCGCAACATCGAGTATCTCACCTCTCAGGCAGCTCACGAGCTTCGCCTGGGACATCGGGTCGGTCTGGCAGTGCAGCCCGCGCAGTGTGCCCTTCTTTGCGGAAAAGGAGCGGTTATCCTGCACAAAATCGGCGGTTATACCAAGCTGCTCAAAAGATTTTTTGGAATATGTCTCATAAAACCAGCCCCTGTTATCACCGAACACCTTCGGTACAACTTCAAAAACGCCGTCAATTTTCGTTTCGATAAGGTGCATTTGTTTCGTTATCCTCCAATCCCCAGCAGGGTCTCTCGCCGGGTCTGTCCGACGAATAAAGAATCTTGCCCTCGGCAACGGCTCTCAGATGCTGGCCGTAGGAGGACTTGCCGTATTTCTCGGCCGAGCGCAGCAGCGCCTCACGGCTTATCCAGCGCATATTATAGGCTATCTCCTCGGGGGCGGAGATCTTGATGGCCTGTAACTTCTCGACGGTGCGGATGAAGTTTGCTGCGTTCATCAGATTCTCGACCGTGCCGGTATCGAGCCACGCAAAGCCCCTGCCCATAAGGCGGATATCGAGATCGCCGTTTTGCAGATAGATCTGATTGATATCAGTTATCTCAAGCTCGCCGCGCTTTGAGGGCTTGAGTGCCTTTGCATATTCGACGACCCTGTTATCATAGAAATAAAGACCCGTTACGGCATAGTTTGACTTCGGCACCTCGGGCTTCTCCTCGATAGAGACGGGCACGCCGTGCTCGTTGAATTCGACCACGCCGAAGCTCTGGGGATTATCGACATAGTAGCCGAAAATGGTGGCTCTGCCCTTATTCTTTGACGCCTGGCGGAGCATATGCCCGAGCCCGTTGCCATAGAAGATATTGTCGCCGAGCACCATTGCCACATCGTCGCTGCCGATGAATTTCTCGCCGATTATGAAAGCCTGAGCAAGCCCGTCGGGGTGCTCCTGCACGGCATATGAGAGATTCAGGCCGAACTGCCTGCCGTTGCCGAGCAGCTCCTCGAATTTGGGCGTATCGGCGGGGGTGGATATAATAAGTATCTCCCTTATGCCGGCAAGCATGAGGGTCGAGAGCGGGTAATATATCATCGGTTTATCAAAGATAGGAATCAGCTGCTTGCTGATACCCTTTGTGATAGGATACAAACG
>OIBF01000563.1_pt1 | contig 11420 bp, 5 predicted proteins | sample 1580921 | NCBI WGS metagenome assembly OIBF01 (sample SAMEA3882506, study PRJEB24775) | human gut metagenome | biome: human-associated habitat; feature: intestine environment; material: feces | place: Netherlands | collected 2009/2010
CCTCGATCGGCACCTCGTGCTCGTCCCCGCCACGGATATATTCCGCGTCCTCGTTGGTTATGACCCCGCTGTCGGCGCCGGATGGCTTGTAGCACTCAACATCCATTATCTTTCTCCAGCCTTCGAATGTCGGATAAGTGAGGCCGTCGTCGCCAACGACTCCTCCATTATACATTTCGCTCGTCAGCTCGTCGCAGCCATAGATCGTGTAACGCTTGAGGTTGTTGTGGGTATACATCCAAGAGTTGCCGGACAGACGCTGGAACATCTTGAAACGGCTGAGTTTGGCGCGTTGCCCCATATCGAACGTAATGCACTGTCCTATGTTTGTCGGATCATTGCTGTGGAAGCACTCCGACTGGTTGACTATGCCGTTCCAGATGTTTCTTATCGGGAGACTGCCATGTACGTTGCAGTCGCCGGGCAGCTTGTCCACCTCTCTGAACAGAGACTTGTCAATCAAGGACTCAGGTAGAGGATTGCTCTCCTGTGACATAGTTTCCGAATAGTTGTCCCAGCGATCCCTGACACGGAATGACAGCAGCACCGGCTCCGGGTCAAGGCCCCTGATCGTGGCACTTCCAACGCGGGTGCTCGTGTACACGTTCTCAAGGGAAATCCAATCCTCGCCGTCCTGTCTCGCCACCTCAATGATGATGTTGCTTTCTGTCGGATTCTCCCATGTCATCTTGATGCCTCCGAAACTGTCAACAATTCTCAGGGACTCGAAGATGAACTCTACCGGAGGTTTCAGAGGGCTGACCGTCACGGAGACGGGAGTGGACTCATTACGGCTCTTGTCAACGCTTGTCAGCCTCACGGTATAGTCTCCCACTTTGCCGAAACCTTCGACGGTAAGTTTGTTGACATACGGGGACGCTTTGGTGAATCTTTCCACGCCGTTGATTGTGTAGGTTGCCACGACACAAAGCAGGTCATCCTCCTTGGGAGCCGTGAAAGTGATTATCGCTCCGCCGTTGATGTTCTCGACTCCTACGACCGTCGGCGGTGCGGGAGCGACATCGTCCACCTTGTCAAGACCGAGTTTGCCCTCCTCGCCGCATCCGCCGGCAAAAGCGGCGCACAGCAAGGCAAGGCTGTATTTAAAGATGATTCTATCTAAACTTTTCATAAGCGGTGATGTTCTTTATTCACTGAAAAATAACTCTTCACTCATTTCCTGAGCCGGATCACCAGCCCGGATTCTGGACCAGGTTAGGATTCTTCAGCAAGGAAGAAACCTTCAGAGGCCAGAGATAATCCTTGTAGGAATATTTAGTCCTGCGGTAGAGAGTTGTCACCCTGTAGAACTCCTGCGCGCTTTGTCCTTTGATGTTCCATCCGCGCACCTCGCTCGGCAGATCCTGCTTCCACCGGCGCAGATCCCAGAAGCGCCTTCCTTCGCCTGCCATCTCGTTGAGTCTCTCGTTCCTGATAATCTGTCTCATGCCGCCTTGTGTCATCGGCTTGTCCGGATTTATGGAGTACTTCCCCCACGAATCCACAACGCCCTCGAGACCGGCTCTCTCACGCACAAGGTCAACATATCTGTAAACCTCATCGTCCGGACTGTCCTTCACCTCATTCAAGGCCTCGGCGTACATCAGATAGAGATCCGCGAGACGGATGATCGGGAAGGCATAACGGTACGGACTCCAGCTGCCGGAAGTCAGGTTGCACTCATAGCTGCAGACTTTCTTGTTGAGATAGCCTGTGTAGGAGTGATCCTCCGATGTGCTTCGTCCGGACACTTCCCGCGCCCTGAAGCGGTACAAGCCAAGATTCCGCTGTTCGTCATTCGTATATCCCTTGCCGTACCAGGTGCCGCGGTCGAAAGCGAGGCTCGCATAGAAGCGCGGCTCTCTCTCGAGATGGAGGGCAGCCGTTTCAGCACCGAGTTCAAGAATATACCTGTTGTCGCCCTCGTCAGGAATGGTCATTATCGAATATCTCTTCGGATAGTTCTCCGACCAGAATGCTCCGTTGTCCTCGGAAATCGGCACTCCGTGGGAAGAATAGAAAGTCTCCGCGACCGACAGGGTAGGAGCGAGAACAGACCTTGCGTTCCAGTTGTTTCCTTTAGTGTGCTTCGCCATCGACACGGTCTCAAGTCCCGTGACGTTGCGTGTGCTACCCCAGAGAATCTCCTTGTTCCATTTCTCCGTCACGGCACCCTTGATGCTCAGGATCCTCTTTGTCGCATCAGAAATGCTGGACAAGGCCAGATGATAGGTGTAAAGCGCATGCCCATGACTTTCGGCAAGTTGAATGGCTTCCATCGCGGCGTCAGCCGCTTTCTGCCACTTGTTCTTGTCCGGTTCCGCGGAGCCGAAAATATTCCTGTCCCTGTTGTCCTTGACAGACGCATAGTCAGCGTTGCCGTTGAACAGCGGACTGGCGGCCAGCAAAAGTACCTGAGCCTTCACGGACTTGGCGATTATCTGTGTGGCTCTGCCGAGTTCTATCAGCTCATCCGCGATGGTGACAGGCAGATCCTTCGCCGCTTCGTCCAGCAGTGCAACAATGTAGGCCACCACATCATCGACCGGGTCCCTGTAGCGACGCACCTCTTCCTGAGAGGAGTCTATGCTGATGTTCTCGTCCATGATAGGAATCGGCCCGTACAGGGAGAAAAGGTAGTAGTGGTAATATGCCTTGAGGAACTTCACCTCCGCTATCCATCGCACGCGTTCATATTCCTCGATGTCCTCCGGCTTGTGGATATTCTCTAAAAAAGTGTTGCAGTCCCGGATTGCCACCCACAGGTTCGTCCCTCCGTTCCCGCCGTCCCAGTAATTCTGCCACGGGTCGTTGCTGTTCTGCTCTCCTCGTCCGATCTCCCAAGCGTTCAGGCTTATGCGCCGTTCTATGAATCCCGTTCCTTTCGGGATAAGCCAGTGCTCGTCCCCTGCAAGGAAGCCTATCGATCCTCCCTGATCCCAGGAAGGAAGATAGCTGTAGCAGGTGTAAAGGAACTTGAATGAGTTTATCCTGTTGCTGAAGGCGTTGTCCAGACTCGGTGTCCCTTCGGGTACAATGTTGAGGTAGTCGCCGCACGATGTCCCCGTAAAAGTGAGTGTGAGAGCAATGGTTGCTCCAAGTATTATCTTTTTCATATATCGTGTGACTTTAATTATAGTGAAACCTGAATGCCAATGTTGACGACTCGCTGGAGCGGATAACCGAGGCCGTTGCCGCCCATCTCCGTGTCCCAGACCTTGAATCTGGAGAAGTTGTACAGATTGGTTCCGTTGAGGTATACCCTGAGGTTCTCAAGACCTATCCTCTGCGCGATGCGGCGAGGAAGAGTATAGCCCAGTTCCGCTGACTTAAGCCGTAGGAAAGCCCCGTTGCGCAGCCACCATGTGCTCGTTTGCTCATTGTTCCTGATCGAGGTGTCGGAAAGGCGAGGCCAGAATGCATAGGCGTTCTGGTTCGTCTCGCTCCAATGATCATCGGCTACAACCTTAAGCAGGGCGTTGGTCACGACCTTCCCGCCCATGATATTGTCCGGGTCATAGTTTGCGAACGGAGTGATGCGGCTTGCCGAGATGAAGAAGGACGAGCGGGCAGAGCCCTGGAAGAAACAGCTCAAGTCAAAGGCTTTCCATCCGAAAGACAAGCCGAATCCATAAATTATCTCCGGAGTGGTTGGGTAGCCTATCGGAACCCTGTCCTGCTCGTCTATGATTCCGTCCCTGTTGATGTCCTTGTACTTGATGTCTCCCGCCATGCAGTCACCGAAACTCTGCTTGGGCGAGTTGGCGACATCCTCCTCGTCGATGAACAGGCGCTCGGCTATGAATCCGTATGCCTGGCTGATTTTGCTGCCGATGCGCGAACGCCACGGAGTGGCCGAGTAGTCCGGTTCCTCGAACTTCGAGTACTTGCTCGTGGCATAGGTGAAATTGCCTCTGACCGTGGCCCAGAGGTCCTTGTTGAACGAGTGGGAGTAGTCAAGTGAGATGTCCACGCCCTCCCCCTTGGCCTCTCCAAGGTTAGCCATCGGATTGACGCGGAATCCCACCAGAGAAGGGATGTCCGCACGTGTCTGCAGGATGTTCGTCCTCCTTTCGCGGAAATATTCGGCCTGCAGCTCCACCTTGTCGAAGAACTTCACTTCGATTCCGGTGTTCAGCTTATGGGATATCTCCCATCCGATGCGCGGGTTGGCGTAACGATTGACTGTAATACCGGTCATTGTGACATTGTTGTAGGAGGTGCTGAAGTCAGTTCCAAACGCGAAGCCCCTGTTGCCGTCGTTCATGTTCACCTCGGAAAGGTAGAAGAAGCGGTTGGCGGACGATGAGATCTCATCGTTGCCCACCAGTCCGTAGGAAGCCTTCAGTTTGAGGAAATTGATTGCCTTTGAAAGTTTTCCGCCCTTCCAGAATCCCTCGTTTGACACTACCCATCCAAGTCCGAATGAAGGGAAGAAGCCCCACCTGTGGCTCTTGTCGAAGCGCTCCGAGCCATTGTAGCCGAAGTTGAACTCGGTGAAATATCGGTCGGCGTACCCATAGGTGAAACGACCTGCGAGGCCGAGGTTCCTTCTCGGAAGAGAGAGCTGCAAAGTGCTTTCGTTCGCCGACTTGCCCTCCCTTGCGGTGAAGACAAGCAAGCCGCTCACATTGTGCCTGTCTCTGAAAATCCGGTCATAGGAGAGAGCTGCCTCCATGTAGATGGAGCTGCTGATCGTCTTGGCTCCCTGGGTATATCCCAGATAGTCTGTGCCGCTCTCGGGATTAATGGCCGACAGGGTGTATTCATCCGTGGCCTTGTCGTAGATGCCTATGGTGTAGTAGAAAGGCACATATGCCCTGTAAAGGTCATAGTAGGACTCTCGGGAGACGTTGCCAAGCAGACGTCCGTTCAGCCCTTGGGTGATGAAGGAGAAGTCCTGCTTCAGTTCCAGCTGTGCCAGAACGACCGTGTTCTCGTATTCCTTGTAGCCTCGCGCCATCTCAGCGTACGGATTCAGGTAGTTGGCGTCTCTGCCGTAGTTTCCGAAAAGGACATTCTTCGATGTCTTGTTCTGCTTGTCGGGGGCGAAGAAAGCCGGGAATCGTACAGGGCTTGCCTTGATCGCCTTCGCGTACATGGACGCTCCTCCGTCAATCGGACCCTGGTAGCTGTCGAAGGTGCCGCTTACCCTGACCGCCAGTTCCGTGGTCTTTGTGAGGTTGATGTTCACATTGGACCGTACGGTGTACTTGTCGAGTTTGATGTTGTTGTCGAAGAGGTTCTTCGGCACCTGCTTGAGTATACCGTTGTCCCTTGAATATGAAAGGGCGACATAATAGCGGGCGACACGTCCTCCTCCGCTTATGTTCATGTTCCCCCTATAGTTGGATGTGTAGTCCTTGAAGAGCATTTGTTTCCAGTCCACCGTCGGATAGACATAGGGATTAAGACCTCGTTCCCTTGCGGCGATCTCGCTTTCCAGATAAGGTAAGGCGTTGTTCGGATTGCGTGTACGCACCGCCTCGTTGTGCAGGTACATGAATGTGATCGGATCGGCGATATCGACTTCCCTCACCGGAGCCGATATTGAGTTCTCCGCGCGGAAAGACAGCTTCATCTTCCCTTCCGCACCCTCCTTGGTAGTGACAAGGATCACACCGTTGGCTCCGCGCGCGCCGTAGAGGGCGGTGGCGGTGGCGTCCTTGAGAATGGAGAAACTTGCGATGTCATCCGGGTTAAGCCTGGCCAAGTCGGATGAGGTGAGCTCTACATTGTCGATAAGAATCAACGGATTCGCCTTTCCTGTTCCGAACGTGGTGACACCGCGGATGAAGAATTCCGCGTTGTCCTGCCCCGGCTCTCCGCTTCTCTGATAGGCAACCACTCCAGCAAGTTTTCCGGCGAATCCTGTGGTCAGGTTACTGGTCGGGGTCTTCAGCTCCGCCGGTCGCACTGTGGTCACGGAACCGAGCACCGACTCCTTTTTCTGCTTGGCGAAAGCCACGACCGTTGCATCCTCAATCGTCATCCCGGTGTCCTCCACCAGGGTGATCACACGGAACGCATTTAGTTTATCCGGACTGAACGGGATGACTTTCTTCTGGTAGCCGATTATGTAGACTTCCACGGTCTTTGTGCCTGCGGGAACCTTGAGGGAGAAGTCACCGTTGAGATCCGTGGTTGTGCCTACTGATGTCCCGGGTACATAGACACCCGCTCCCGCGATCGGTTCGTTGTTGAAGTCCAGAACAACTCCTTTGATCGTATATGTTCCGGTTTGAGACTGAGGGCTTATGGCCTTCGGACTTGCCGAGGCGTGAAAGGGGTACAGAATCATGGCTAAGGTCAAGACTAAAGCCTCGGTTAGTCCGATTACTGCCCACCTGTGGATTCTTGTGGTCATAGGCATGATTGAATTAAATGGGTTTGAGTTGATTGATATGTTCAGTTTCAATGTGTTCCTCGGCGTTCAAGCCGACGGATTATGCGGCGGATGACGGCATCGATGGACTTGTCCGGCTCGATGACGTTGTAGTCACCCCAGAAGTCGTCGTCCCGGAAGTCGCCGACCTTCTCGGAGAGGAAGTCCTTGAAACGGATCCTCTCGTCCGCGCCTATCCGCGCGGGAGCCTCGTTGTGGGCGGTGACGGCCATCTCGCCGGTGATGACGTAGTTGTTGCGGAAAAAGGACTTTCCCTTTCTGGACGAGAGGTTGATCCTCATCAGGCTGTAGTCATAGTACCATGTGTCCCCGAATCGTTTGTAGTTGACGGCGTAGTCAGCCTTGTGTCCGGAGGCCTCTTGACGACCATTATCCCTGCCGCCTTCTCCTCCCGTCCCTTGACATTCAGGGAGAGTTCGATCCTGCCTATCGCAAGACTCCCGCTCTCGATGTACAGTCGTCCGGAATAGAGGATCTCCTCCGAGCCGTCGATCTGGGTGAACGTGACCACGTAGAAGAACAGGCCATCCCTCAACACCGGTTCGCCCATTGCGAACCTGTAATGTCGTTCCACTTCTCTGAGCCAGACTCCCGCGAACGGATTCTTCACATTGTCCATGTCAAGAGCGGCCACCACTCCACCTCGGAAGCGGATAAGGATGCTGTCTGCGGCTCTGTAATCAGTGCTGGCGCGGCCTTTGAATATTCTGGCCCTGTCATTCTGAAAGGAGGTGTAGGACGCCTTGTTGATGTCGATCACAGCCTCGCTCAAGGTCAGATACCTGCCGCTCTGCCGTCGTATGATCTCCCTGTAGAACGCAGTCATGCCGGTGGTGACGGACGGATAGTTGTCTTTCACCTTGTCATAAGCCTCATTAAAAAGATCCAAAGGATCGATTGACCTGATGACGGCGGGATCCAGAGTGAACGAGACCGGTGGAAGCTGGATTCCATACGGTTTGTCCGGACAGGATCCCGAGAAATCCTCCACACTCAAGGTAACGGTCACATAGCCAAGAAAACTGACCCTTATCTCATCCTCGGGCAAGACATCCATCGGAAGCTTCAGCGAGAAGAAACCCTCGGAGTTGCTTACGTTGGAGACTCCGGACACGACGTGTGTGACGGAGGCGAAAGCCAGGGAATGACCGTCGGAGGAGTCGGTTATCTTTCCATAGACGATGGGAATCCGCAGACTGTCCTGCGGCACGGATGACAAGGCCGGAGCGGACAGCGTGAAAAGGAATGCTGTCAAGGACGCGTATGCCAACCGGACAAGGGTGGCACGAAGGTCAGGGGATACAGTGGTGCATGCTACGCCAACATCTGGAGTCTGCATCAAAACTATTGAATGTACTCATGCGTTCAAGGGTTTCTTATGTTGCACTTCCGTTCGTATGATGATGGGATGCTTATGAAAGGATGTAGCCTTGTCGAAAGAATCCTCTGTCTGTTGGTTCCGGTTACAATGATATTGATAATAATTCTAATTTGCAAATATAATGTGCAATAATGCGAACATTTTGATTTACTGCTTGTTGCGCAAACGTTTTTGTTGGCTATCGCATAATTCAACCTGGTTAAAAAACCGCCTGACCGTCGGGCGGTCCGCTCTGGTGTGACACCTGATCCCTTGGACTTGGGCTTAAAAAAACTCGTGGTACCGGATTAAGTACCACGAGTTCTTTTATTGTGTTGGCTGGCAAATTAGTTGTCTGCCACGCGGACTTCGTTAGAAGTTACCCTTGGCGGCGTTGTCCCACCATACGCGGGTTCCGCCCTGGTCGCCGGAGTGGCCGGTCTTGCTGGAGTTCTCCTTGTTGAGGAGCTCGATACCGGTCTTGAGACCCTCGGCGTTGGTGTCACCGGCATTGCTGCTGTAGATCTGGCGGCGTACGCCTTCCTCTGTGGTGACGGCTCCGTTGCTCTCGTTGACGTAGGCAGGGAAGAGAACCGGATAGCCGGTACGCCTCTGCTCGGCCCAGGCCTCGGTTGAGAGAGGGAAGAGCGCGATGTACTTCTGGGTCATGATGCGGGCGAGCTTGTCCTCGTTGGAGGCATTGTTGTCCCACTTCACGCCCAGCTTGTTGAGGGCTTTGGTGTTGAGTTTCGGATCGAAAGGATCGACGAAATCAATCTGCGTGTCGGTTCCGCTGATGTACTTCTCGACAGCGCCTTTCGCATATTCCGCGATCTCGGCGTACTTGCCCTTGTAGGCAAGCTCATTCGCCATCGAGGTTCTGATGCCTTCCTCGTAGAGGGACTTCACGTCGCCGGATGTCCAGCCCCTGAGGGCGGCCTCGGCAAGGAGGAAGTAGGACTCGGCCTGCTTGAAGATCGGAAGCGGAGCGCTGTAGATGCCCTTGCTGTTGTTGCCGTCTACCCAACCGGAGAGCTTGCCCCAGTTGTTCGGCTTGCCTGGCAGACCGCTGGCGAACCTGATGCCGTAGTAGCCGGTTCCCTTCGCAACTTCCTTTCCGTCGGAGGTGGTGAACTTGTCCTGGTTCTTCGCCATGTACAGAGGCTGGCGAGGATCCTTGAGACCTGACATCAATGTCACGAGGTTGGCGTTGAATCCGCAGTCTCCCCAAGCGAACATAAGCCAAAGCTCGTTCTCTAGACTCTTGTCGATCATGATGTCCTTGCCGCCGTTGGCGAGGGTGTTGCCCGCTGCCGCCTTGGCGATCGCAGGAAGGTCGTAGCCCGCGGCCTTCATCTCGTCCGCTCTCTTGGAAAGACGCAGGGCGATACGGAGTCTCATCGTGTTGGCCACCTTCTTCCACATCTCGAAGTCGCCGCCGCACCAGATGTCGAATGTGCCGAGTCCGGCCTTTTCGTCATCTGTAGGCTTGTTGAAGGCGTCCAATGCCTTCTGAGTGTCGTCAAGCATTGTCTGGTAGAGCTGCTGCTGGCTGTCAAACGGGAAGTATGACTCATATTCACCGGACAGGATGGAGCTGTGGGCGAGAGGGCCGTACACGTCGGTGGTCATCATAAGGCTGTAGGCCTGTACGATTCTCATCACGCCGGCGAGGGCTGGCTGGTTCTTGCCGTCAAGGGTGGCGATCAGTCGCCTTGTGTTGTTGAACACGTGGAGGTAGTGGTTCTCGTACATACCGCCCGAGTGTCCTCTGTTCTCGCCCATGTCACCGTTGGTGAAGTTTCCGTTAGGGGTCATGAAGTAACCGCTGTAGAAATCCACGGTGAGGTTTGTCCAGAACTGGAACATGTTCTGCTGAGGAGGGTAGCAGTACTGCATCGGCTCAGCGCACTGGGATGAGAGAGGAAGATCGCCCGGGTTCACCTGGACATCGCTTGTGTTCATCTTCTCGAAGTCGCCCGTACAGGCTACGATTCCGAGTCCGAACAAGGCCGCTACTGAATATTTTAAAATATTTTTCATTGTCTTGGAAATTTTTAGAAGTTGAGTTTAAGGTTCAGACCGAAGCTGCGTGAGGTAGGGAGGGCGAACATGTCGATGCCCTGCCAGCCGTTGCCTGTACCTGCTGAGACATCAGGGTCGCAAGGTGCGTCCTTGTAGAAGAAGAACAGGTTGCGGCCGATGATGGATGCTGTCACGTTCTTGCCGTTGCCGAGGAGGTTACGGAATGTGTAGCCGAAGCTGAGCTCGCGCAGACGGACGTTGGTGGCGCTGTAGACGTAGTTCTCGTTGGCGTAAGGAGAGTTGAAGTTGCTGGCTCCCGTGGTCTCGTACCAAGCCCTTGGATCGAAGGAGACTCCGTCAACGGTGATGGAGCCGGCGTCGCGGGCCTCGCCTGACCTCTGTGACACACCCCAGCCGTCCAGCGTGGCCTCGGTCATGGAGATGACCTTGCCGCCGAATCTCGCGTCGATGAGCATCGAGAGATTGAAGTTCTTGTAGCGGAATGAGTTACTCCAGCCGGCGTAAACCTTGGAGTTCATGTTGCCGACATGCTTGAGCTGGTCGTTGTTGTCGTCGCCGAGGATCGGCTGTCCGGCATCGTTCTTCTTGATCTTGCCGCTCTCGTCCCTGAGGATCTGGCGTACATAGAGGTCACCGTAGGAACCACCTTCCTTGAGGATGATCTTGGCGCCTCCGAAGTTGGAGAGTGTAAGGCCGTTAGGAAGCTCGTCCACGAGTTCTACGATCTTGTTGTTGTTGTAGGAGAAGTTCACTCCTGTCTCCCAGCTGAAGTCGTTGCTGAACTGCTCGTACCAGCTGGCGGTCATCTCGATACCCTGGTTCTCCACATTACCGGCGTTCACATAGCGGTTGCGCAGACCGGACTCGTAAGGAGAGGCTACGGAGAAGAACTGGTTCTTGGTGTTGGTCTTGTACCAGGTGGCGGAGACGTTGAGCCTGTTGTTGAAGAAGGCTCCGTCGAAACCGGCCTCGATGGAGTGGGTCATCTCAGGCTTGAGGGTTCTGAAAGGAGCGCTGTCCGGAGCGGAGATCGATCCCTGTGAGCCAAGGCTGTAGAGCAGGTTGGTCATGTAGACAGGGACATCGTTACCCACGATGGAGTAGCTTGCGCGGAACTTCACGAGGTCCACGGCAGGGCCGAGGTCGGCGAACTTGTTCAGAAGGAAGCTGGCTCCCACTGAAGGATAGAAGAATGACACATTGTCGGTGAAGGCAAGAGCCGATGACCAGTCGTTACGGGCGGTGACATCGATGAAGAGGCCTTCCTTGTAGCCGAACTGCGCGGTAGCGAACACGGCGTTAAGACGCTTCTCGGTGTTCCAGTGGCCACCCTTTCCGACAGACGACATATTCCCATAATAGTTGTTAGGGGTGAATATGTTAGGGTAGTAGACGTTACCGTTGCCAGGGGCTGTGAACTGTGTTCCCTCAGCCCAGAGATCCACGTTTCCGGTCTTGCTGTGGGTGAAGCTGGAGCCGGTGGTCACGGAGAGTGAGAAGGTGTCGTTCCAGTTGTGGTTGTAGCCGACGAGCACATCGCCGTACATCTGGTCGCTGAAGTAGCGGTTGTTCTTCATACGTCCCATCTTGTAGAGGTTGCCTACAGAA
>OIBF01000564.1_pt1 | contig 11415 bp, 8 predicted proteins | sample 1580921 | NCBI WGS metagenome assembly OIBF01 (sample SAMEA3882506, study PRJEB24775) | human gut metagenome | biome: human-associated habitat; feature: intestine environment; material: feces | place: Netherlands | collected 2009/2010
AGCCGATTGGTTCATCAAAAACCAGTCGGTTTTTTTCATCCCCATTTTTATACATAGCCAGTCCCGTAAAAAGGATTGGCTATTAAATTTTTCAAGGAAGGAGTGAATATTCTTGTGCGATGAAATCGCACTTCCGGAAATTTGGGAATCAGATGTCCGGAAGTGGAAATCACCTATGTAAGTATATGAGTTTACTCGCGTAATGCTTTATCCAAGCCATATACCTCACGCATTGATCTATCATGTTCAGCATCAATGCTCGTGATATTTATTCGGTAACTATCATGGGCAATACGGTCAATGATTGCATCTGCCAGAGGACTGTCATCACCACCGAGCTGGTCATACCATTCCTCAAATTCATACTGGGAGCAGAAAATCGTTGAAGATTTTTTGCGTCTCCGGTGGAGCAGTTCAAAGATATCCCTCTGTTCCGAATCTGTTGGTTTCAACAGAAGCCATTCATCCAGAATCAGGACAACAGGATTGGCATACTTAGCCATGACTTTTTTGTAACTGCCATCTGTCCGTGCCATCTCCAGATCAATAAGCAGATCAGGAAGACGGACATACTTGGTATTGAAATACTGCTTACAAGCCTCCATGCCAAAGGCACAGGCCATGTAAGTTTTACCACAGCCTGTAGCACCAGTGATAAAAAGATTCCGGTGTTCAGATATATATTCGCAAGTGGCAAGTCTGTTTATCAGATCCTTGTTCAACTTACGTCCGGAAGTATAATTGATATCCATGATATTCGCTTCCGGCTGATCGAATCCGGCATTGCGGATGAGCCGTTTTTGACGGTTATTCTTGCGGTTGCTGTATTCGATATCTACTAGCATTCCTAAGCGGTCTTCAAAAGGAACTTCCTTAAATTTAGGATCGTCAAGCTGGTTACGGAATGCATCTGCCATTGTGGTAAGACGCATTTCAATAAGTTTATCTATTGTACTCTGATTTGTCATATGTGATTACCTCCGATAGTAGTCGGCACCTCTTGTGATGCCGTGTGCTTTATGTGTGGTCTTGGATCCAGATGATTCTGGTTCCGTTTTTACAGAACCCGTTACAAGGATGTTTTTGATACTCTTGTAGCTGGGCGAAGATGTATAGGATAATGCCTTTTGACAGGCAGCTTCAAGCAAAGCTTCTGAGTATTTATCAGTAAGCTTCAGAAGTCCCATACAACTCCTATAAGTCTGTTGTTCCACACGTTTGGAGGCCAGTATTGCATTGACCACAGTATACGTGTTTATACCAATCCGTTCAGCCCATTTGCGGAAGCGATCGCCATTCCACTCCAGATACTTCTGGTGGTCTTCTGGCATATGCTCTGTAATGGTGCTGTACTGCCCAGGGCGTCCTTTCAGACGACGGTGGGAAGCGATGCGGTTATGGTTGTAAAAAATTTCAATGGTGGTATCTGTTACCTTTACATCAACTTTCTTTTTGATGTATTCATATGGAACTGAGTATAGCATTCCATCCACGGATATGTGATAATTGAATTGGACAGTGGCTGTCTTCCAGTCACTCAGTTCAAAGTGGGTAGCAGGTAATGGCGAAAGTAATGGCTTTTCATCTTCAAGGAATAAGTCCAGCCGGCTGCCCTCTTTTTTTTGAAAGAGCCTACGATTGAATTGTTCCAGTTTTTCTCTGATTGCACGATTTAATTCGGCAAGGGAAAAGAACTGCTCATTTCGGAGTGCTGCTGTTATCCAGGTGGAGATATTTCCTACCGTTCTTTCAGCATTCGGCTTATCCTTTGGTGTCCTGACACGGGCAGGGATGATGGCTGTGCCATAGTGTTCAGCCATTTCCTGATAGGTTTCATTGATCTGTTGGTCTTTCCAACCACCATTGTGAACAACTGCTGTCTTGCAGTTATCTGGTACGAGAATTCTGGCAACACCGCCAAAGAACTCGTACATATGGACATGAGCAGTGATCCATGATTTCTGCTTCATATCCAGAAAGGCTTCTACATACGCATACTGGCTGTAAGTCATTACACCTACGAATACGTAAGCCTTTAAGATTTCACCGGTATCCGGGTCGGTGATTGTTGCAGGATCCCCTGCCCAGTCAACTTCAACCTGCTCACCGGGTTTGCGATTGATGTGCATGGTAGCACGTCGTTTCTGCTCATCCTGCTGGATGTGGTAGCAGAATTGAGAATACATGAGCGGCTCATCGCCGTTGGCACGGCAGTCCTCCATGTATTCAGTCCACAGGAGCTTTTTACTGACTCCGTTGCGGAGCAACTCCTTACGGATGTAAGCATAATCCGGTATCCGCTTGTTTGCAGATACCTTGCTCTCTTTCGAGAACATAAGCTTTTGAAGCTCTGTGTCGGTCATTGATTCATCAAGAGGCCAAGAGATATTTAGTTCTCTGGCACGTTTTTGAACTTTAACGACAGTTTTTTGTGAAACACCACAACTTGCCATGATGTTACGTTGTGAGAATCCTAGTCCGGTAAGCCGGATGATTTCTCGATATTTGGTCATAATCGTGACCTCCTCATAATGAATTTACACTAAAAGTGCATAACATCATTATAAGGTTTTAAGGAAAATGTGATTTCCTTTTTACAGGAATCGTGATTTCCTAAAAAGCGGAACATTGATTTCCATACGCCGGACAGGTGATGGATTTCACCCCGGATTATTCAGACGAGATCGAAATGCATCCATCTTTCTGATTCAATTATACCCGCTTAGTATAACACGGAGTGTTTTTGGGAGCAATAAGATATGGGTCTAAAGCGCTACCTGATTTTCCACCTTATAATTTGCAGAAGCACTGGAATATAAGGGCAAATGGCATATTGAAAAGTTGAAAAAACGGAAATTTTATAAGGTGGACAATGATTGCATATTGAGGGGAAATGTTTATAATTATTGATAGATTGTGTTGATGAGGATATTGAAATTCAGGAATTATATGATAAATATAAAAATAGTTTTGAAGACATAGAAGAATTTATTGCTGAATGTTTTATGGCAAGTGAATTAACGGATAAGATATCACTGGCAAATTTAGTAAAAAAAAGAATAATAATATGTAAAGAAGTTCTTGAGTTTTCTTAAAGTGGGTGCTAATACAGCACCCACAGTCTTAGATATTCTGCTTAATGATCCTGGTAATGATGCCTACAGCTACCTTACGCTCTTCATCAATGTGCGTGACGACAAAGGATACGTTATCTTTTTTACCTATGGTTCGATTATCGTAGCAGGAATGTGCAATCGCATTGACGCCGAGGGAGAGCCTGACGAAGACCGTTCCTTTATGGATGTCCTCTACCGTTCCGGCATATTTGCCCTGCATCTTGCATTTCTTCATATTTTCTTTGCTGGTATTGCCTTCCACACTTTTGACATCTGCTTTGACGGAAATCTTTTCGGAATCTTCTGCCTGCACATCGAGGATGCGGACCAGGATATGCTCTCCTACATGGAAACGCTCTCTGGCATCTCCCGTTCAGTCAAAGGATAAATCCCTTGCTAAAATGGAAGTTTCCACTCCGAAGATCTCTGCGCGGACTACTTTTTCAGCTACCGCAATCACTCTTGCCTGCACGATGCGGTCTTTGTGTACCTTTGTGATGCCGGAAGCGTCTTTATCCAGATAGAAGATCTGGTGTTTCTTCAGCATGGCCTCTTTGCGGCTAGCAACAATGCTGCGCGTGGTGTTATCAAGCCCTTTCACGATAAAATCAATCTCACAGCCGAGCATATTATTTAACACTTTGTTCTGCCGCAGGGTAAGTTCTCCGTAATCGTGTTCAACATCCTGAAGCAGATGGATCATCATTTCGGAAATGGGAATGACCACACGGAAATCTTTATAATAGACAATGGCAATCAGACTGCCGGTTTCTGTTTTTTCAATACCGCCGAGCATTCCGGTCAGGATCTTTTCCTCCTTGTCAATCATTCTACCGTTTTCGTAAAGCATGTATAGAAAAACAGGATTATATGACACAAACTGCAGATACATATCGTCAAAAGTACAAGAGAAGTATTCTGAAAGTCATCAGGAGAATAGAATCAATATATGCATAACATAAGCGCAGGCAAAATGGCATACGCCGCCATTTCCCTGCGCTTTTATTATCCCTATAACCTAATAGTAAAAATACTATCTGTTCTTACGTCTCTTACTAATAATAGTATAGATACATCCTGCAGCGATCATAAGTGAGAGGATCAATGAAACTGTATAAAGGATCATGTGATTGTTGTCACCTGTTTTTACTGCGCCATTTGCAGACTTTTTACTTGTGTTATTAGTAGAAGTCTTTTTGGCTGCTGTAGGAGTTGCTCCGTTCTGACCGTTGGATGTGTTGTTACCTGTAGAACCAGAGCCTGTACCATTGTTAGTTCCGGAAGGATCTGTTGTTCCAGGTGTGCTCGGTTTGTCAGTATCCGGCTTGTCAGTACCTGGTTTATCAGTATCCGGTTTGTCAGTACCTGGTTTGTCAGTACCTGGTTTATCAGTATCTGGCTTGTCAGTACCTGGTTTATCAGTACCTGGTTTATCCGTACCTGGCTTATCCGTACCTGGTTTATTCGGTGTCGGATTTTCTGATCCGTCGGTTACTCTCCAGAGCTGTGTTCCCCAGAACGGGTTAGCCATACCGAGGAAGAGTCCGTTGTCTGTTGGAATAAATGCACGTCCGCCGTGGTTATAGATATCGCCGAAACCATTTCGGGTGAGTGTTGTAAAGTTTACTCCGTCGGAAGAGATCAGTACGTCGCATCCCTTTTCCTGTGTGTGGATGATGTTGCTGCATCCAAGGTAATATACGAAATGATGGAATGCAGTGTTGAAGACGTTGTTCTCAATCTTCTGTGCAAGATCTGGGTTCAGGCGGTTAAGGATTGGTTTTACATATTTGTTGTAATTATTTACCATATCCAGATATACATCGACGATGTCAGATGGTTTAGTTCTCTGTGTGTAAGCAGCTGTCTGAGAATCGTCAGAAGAAAGTGTCTCGATTTCATCCAGCTGATCTAACATCTGGTCGATGGCATCTGCTTCTGTGTCTGTAAGTTCTGCATTTGTGTTGTCTGTTACAACTGCTTCCTGGTCTTTTGCGGCTTCTGTAGCTGCCTGATCAGCAGTATTATCAGCGTCTGTATTCTCCTGAATATTTTCCTGAGCATCTTCTGCGGTATCTTCTGTGACGGCCTCTTCTGTTGTGCCTTCTTCTGCGGTCAGTGCTGCGCCGGAAGGAGTTTTCTTAAGGCTCTGAAGAAGTTCTTTGACATAAGTCATCTTCTGTGAGAATTCTTCAGGTGTCATTTCCAGAAGACTTCCGTCGGTCAGCTGTGTGAATCCGGATGCGAGTGTTGCGATATCGAATGTTCCGATCAGGAGCTTTCCGTGGTATTCAGAGAATCTCCACAGATACTGTGTGGAAGCTGCTCCGAATCCGTCGTCGTTGATGAGTTCGATATTTTCATTCTTGTCCATGCGGTTCAGGCATGCTGGGTTCTTCAGATCTTCATAGAGAGACTGGAAATCACCGGCATTACCGATTTCGGCGAGGTCAAGCATCGGGTCGTTATAGCCGCCGATGTAGAGATGGTCGCCATATGCGAACAGGTTACCTGCGCAGGATTCTTTCTTTCCAAGACCGAATTCGTATTTGGCACCTTTGGATGTGTTTCCGATGATCGGTGTCCAGTTCCAGGTTCCGTCGGCTTTCGGATCACCGCGGTATACGGCGAAGCCCTGTTTGTGATTGACGCCTGTTGTGGCATCTGTCTTGCCTGTTACCATGGATACGTACAGAGATCCGTTGAATGGAACAAGATCCCATAATCCGCCGCCGTTAATACTGTCGCGGATCCAGCAGGCCGGAAGATTGTCGAAGGTCTCCTGGTTGGCGATAACGGACCAGCTGTCTACGTCTTCTGGATTTGTAGTGGAAAGAAGACGTACACCCTGCATACGTGGGTTATCGTCTTTGTAACGTACGTCTTTTTTGGCCATTGCTTTGATCGCATTCTGGTATGCCTGTGGAAGCTGTGAACCGGATGCGAACATGTTGTCTGGATCTGCGCCGTCGGTAGCCAGAGATACGAGAAGCTTGCCATCCATAACGGTGAGTCCGCGGATTCCGTTGGCGAATCCGGAGTTCTCTGCAGTCTTCTGCATAACAACTTTGGTTTCATTTGTCTCAGGATCGATCTGAAGCAGACGGGATGTCGGGAAGCCGGCGCAGGCAAAATATAATTTGCCATTGTATTCTACGGCCATTCGGTATCCGTTCCAGTTGACGAATGCGGAGCTCTCTTTTTCGATGTAGACAACTTCTGTCTCATAGGTGTATTTGTTCACACGCATGATACAAGGAGTTCCGTTGGTAGATGTTGCTCCGTCAGGAAAATTACCGTTGTACACAACATTCAGAATATTGGTTGCTACGGTACCGGCTTTCTGTGCCGGATTTTCATCCCCGCGGTTCTGGAACAATTTGGTCAGATTGTTCTTGAGATTGCGGTAGTAAATACCTGAGATTGGATTCCAGCAGGTGCCAAGGTAGATATAATTTCCATGTTCTACGCAGGACCATACATAGCTTTGGTTACGGTTGCTCTCTTCTCCCATAGCATCGAATGACAGGATACCGTCAGTCTCACCGGCTCCTCTTTCCGGATGAGAAACTTTCTCGATGCTGTAACCTTCGGATGAGAGTGGGGCAGCGCTTACATTTACTCCTGTTGCAACACAGGACACAGAAAGAACTGCTGTCAGTACGAGTTGGAAAAATCTCTTTTTCATAATTTTCCTCCATTATTAAATTGTTAGTTTCATAGATGATTGTATTATAGGCGAACCCCTGTTGTAAATCGTTTTTTTGCGTATTTTACAGCTAAAAATAAAAAAAATGTAGAAATTTGAAAAAAATTAAATTTTTTTGAAAAAAACGCGACAGGTTTTTAAAAGTTATGTGTATTAATATATAGAGGGAGACAAAAAGAAGAATTTATATAGATTGGAGCAATCGAAAAAGACTATGTCGAGATTGCATGTGAACTGTGGTTACAGCCCCGCACCCCATCATTTACATACGCAGGAAATACTCAAAGAAATGAAAAAATCCGATGAATATAAATAATAGAGTATTGATAAATATTGATATGTGTGCATTGATAAACGTACTGTAAATTTTTGGGAGTTGCGGGATACTGTAAATCGCCGGAGGATTTGGATATCGTCCACCGGTGTTATAATTCCGGGGCTTTATGTGTAGGGCCCCGGAATTAGCTATATATAGAGAGATTATGAAAGAGAAGATGAGATATGACGATACGGCAATTTATTAAGAAATTATTTGTAACGATTATAATGATTGGGATTGTACTGGTGGCGTTATTGAAGGTTGGTTATATATTGATCTGCAAGGTTATTGTGGTGATTATATTTGCAGTACTTGCGATTCGGTACTGGGTCGGTGAGGATATCAGGAAAGCGGAAGAAGAGAAAAGGGGAACCTGGTTATTCACGCTTGGATTTATCGGGCTGACTGTGCTGACAATGCTTGCGGCCAATATCCCGGGACAGGTGCAGCGGGATCAGTACCTGTACCTTACGAAAGAGCATACGGAACAGCTGGAGAAGGTGCTTTTAAGAGAGGCGACTGCGGATAGTGAAAGGTGCATACAGTGGTATGAAAAGCAGATGCTGGGCATCAGGAATAATAAGGCGCTTGGGAATCCGGCTATGCAGACGGAGGATGAAAGACGGTATAAGAACCGCATCGATGGAAAAGAAGTGTACCGGGATCCGGATACATGTACTCTACGTGTGAAAGAGCTTAAAGATGGCAGTACGAAAGACAGTGTACTGATCAATGGACCGGTGGGAGAGATCATAGCGATGCGGGAGCGGATTTTCTATATTGATATGGAAGATCATAATGTTCTGAAATCTGTAACCTATGACGGAAGGAAGAGAAAGACCTGGACGAAGGATTCGGTAAAGCAATTTGCCGTAATCGGTGGATATGTGATCTGCTGTACGGAGGATGAGAAGCTTATCCGTTGTGATATGTCGACGGGCAAGAGAAAGGAACTGGCGGATCATATTCAGTACTTTTTTGCCGGCGCGAAGCTGTATGCGCAGAAGGGGTCGAAGATTGTGTCGGTCAGCTATGACGGCAAAGAGGTCAGGGTATTTAAGAAAGATGTGGTTATGATGGATAAGAAGGAAGACAAGGTATATTATAGGAGAATGGACAGGAAGAAAGAGCAGATGTATGTGTGTGATGTGGATGGTGGGATGGAGAAAATGGTTGGAAACGAAGCTGGGAAAGATTGAAACAAATGACAATGCTCCTGATTTTTGTCAGGAGCATTTTTATTACCTACATTCGTAAGGAGCTGCCAGTGGCAGGTCCTGTAGATATACAAAAGTATGCAAGAAAAGCTGTCACTGGCAGGTTTTATGTATAATCAACAATTATTCCACAAGCCCAATCCCAAATGTCATAGTCCCGGTATAATTTACTTCCGGTTCGAGGTTCTGTCCTTTGCTTCCGATCACCGGTTTGGCCGTATAGGTGACGGTTCCGTTGTCAGTAAAGGAAGCAAGTTCGGTTCCGGTGGCGGTATCCTGACCGGTAGTTTCGATCACGTTGTTTGATGGGCCGATCAGGCGCTTTCGGGTTATATGATTTTGCATGGTTGAATCGCTCCTTTTTGTTGGAATGTATGATTAATGTAACGTGTGAATATGAAATTTGTGGTGGGATGGGATTAAATATATGTTAGATTGTGGTTAAATGGCGTTGCAATTTGGAATACTATCACGTAACATTGAAGAATAAGAAGAAAGCATTAAATGAAGGAAGATAAAAACAGGAGCAACATATGCAACACACACAGCAATTATTTTTAGAGGCATTAAAAGCCGCATTAAAAAATGAACAGGTAGAATGGAATAACAAGTTGGAAGCGCAGGAATGGATGGACCTGTTCCGCATGGCGGAAGTGCACCAGATCCTTCCGATGATCTATGAGGCCGTATACCGAAGCCCGGCCGCCGGGCAGGCGGATCCGCAGATACTGGCTCCGGCAAAGGCGCAGATGGTGCGCACAGTGATCATGCAGACGCAGAAGACGGGAGAGTTTGAGCCGCTTTACAGATATCTGAGAGAGAGCGGAATCTGTCCGTTAGTGGTGAAAGGGATCGTGTGCAGGAACATTTACCCGAATCCGGATTACCGGATATCCGGAGATGAGGATCTACTGATCCGTCCGGAGGATTTTAGAAAATGCCACGATCTGTTGCGCGAATATGGAATGCAGACATCGGAGCAGGATATGGATGCGGAAGAACTGGAATCGGTTTACGAAGTACCATACGGGAAGAAAGGAAGCCTTATCTACATAGAGCTCCACAAAAGCTTATTCCCGCCGGAATCAGAGGCATACGGGGATCTGAACCGCTTTTTTGCAAATGTACATGAAGATGCGATTGATAACAGGATCGATGGAACGGATATCCGGACAATGGGATACACGGATCATCTGTTTTATCTGATCTGTCATTCGTTCAAGCATTTCCTGCACAGTGGATTCGGCATCCGGCAGGTATGCGACATCATATTATTTGCCAATGAATACGGGGATGCGATTGACTGGGAGAAGGTTCTGAGACAGTGTAGGGAGATACATGCGGATCTTTTTGCTGCGGCATTATTTGCAATCGGTGAGAAATATCTGACGTTTGATCCGGAGAAGGCGCATTATCCGAAAGTATGGCAGGAGATCAGTGTGGATGAGACGGATATGCTGATGGATCTTCTGGACAGTGGTATCTATGGAAATGCGAATATGAGCCGGAAACACAGCAGTAATATGACGCTGGATGCGGTGGCAGCAGACAAGAATGGCAAGAAAGCCGGGAATACGGTCTTAAAGTCTTTGTTCCCATCGGCAAAAAAGCTCGAGGGGCGGTATCCGTATCTTAAGAAACATCCGATTCTTCTTCCGATTGCGTGGACAGACCGTATCTTAAAATACCGTAAAGAGACAGTGGCAGGAGGGGATAACGCTGCGGCAGATTCCGTGAAGATTGGAAATCAGAGAATTGAACTTATGAAGAAATATGGAATCATTAAAAAATGATAAAAAATGTTGATGACGTTACAGGTATGTATAGGATATAATATATATGTTATATGCACTGTATAAGTGCAGTGATGTGAGAGAATACAGAAAGGGAAAAAGTATGAAAAGAAAGAAAAGTACACAATTGCTGGCAGTAGCGCTGACAGCAGCAATGCTGGCGCAGCCGGTAGGTGCACAGATGGTGTTCGCGGAAGGTAATGCGGATGCAGTGCAGCAGGAGCAGGCAGTAAGCCCGGCGGCAGAGACAACGGGAGCAGTTCTTAAGAATGGAACGGCAGTAATTCCGGCGGATGCAGATCTGAATCAGGTGAAAGAGATCCTTGGTAAGACATTGGTTGAGAATGCGGATCAGGTGGATCTGAGTAGTCTGGAGTGGGAGTATTATTGTGAAGGTAAGACAGTAATAGGAACATCCGGTAATGCATCTTGGGGAAGTATTGAAGGATTTACAAGTGAAACTGGAAAGTATATAAAAACAAAATATACCCATCCATCTCTGGCAGCAAATACTGATGGAAACTATCAGGTTCGTCTGAAAGGCACAACAACGGAAGTAACTCTGACAAAGACGCAGAAATTAACTTCAGCTATATCAATAAAAGATAATACAAATGTAAACCTTGTATACAACGAGGACGGAAGCATCAATTATGACGCAGTACGTCAGAATATCTTCAATACAGTTGTAGAATCTACAACTCCGGAGCTGACGGTCAATGATGTAACGATTGAATATTATGCAACTGCAACAACAGGAGCAGCAGTAGGTTTTGGAAAAGAATGGATGCCGTTAGAAGGTGGAACGAGTGGAACACTAATTCCTCTGACCTACCCGGCAATGGGAGATGGAACCCAGAAGATTAAGATTTCTTATGCTGGAACGGATGCATATTCCGGAGCAAGTGCAGAAGCAACGGTTAATATCGGTATCGGCAGAGAGCAGTCAGTGATCGCATTCAAAGAGAATCCGACGATCAAGCTTGTATATAACGATGATCTTACAGTAGATTATGCGGCAGCTAAAGAAGCGATCATGAATGATGTGATCGACGTTGAGAAAAGCAGCCCGGAAGGATTATCACTTGATAACCTGACAATCGAGTACTATGCAACAGGAGCATTAGGAAGTCTTGTAAAAGCATGGGCACCGATCGAAGGCGGCAAGGTTAACGGTCTTACTTATCCTGGAATTCCGGAAGGAACACAGAAGATCCGTGTTACATATGCAGGAGACAAAGAGAATACTGCCGTAACAGCA
>OIBF01000565.1_pt1 | contig 11406 bp, 7 predicted proteins | sample 1580921 | NCBI WGS metagenome assembly OIBF01 (sample SAMEA3882506, study PRJEB24775) | human gut metagenome | biome: human-associated habitat; feature: intestine environment; material: feces | place: Netherlands | collected 2009/2010
TCGAGGTGACGCAGATACTCGCGACTCTGTGCCGACCGGCAGTCGTCAACCACCGCAATTGGCACGTCACGCACCACCTCGTTGGTATAAATAAAGGTGTAGAGCAGCGGGTAGCCTATGGGCACGAGAAAGAAGAATATGATTACACCCTTGTCGCGAATGATGGTGCGCAACTCCTCACGAAATATGTAGTTGAGATCGGAAAAAGCTTGTCTCCAGTTGTACATGACAAATAGTTCTATATGTATTGTTTATCAAGTGTTCAAGTTTCGGATTCAGCCATTATGCTCATACTTAAATGTATGAATCGAACACTCGCTCGTCACTCGTCCCCCCATCAGCACTTATGGCTCGTAGGCATAGGTGTTCATCACCTTTTTAAGTCGGCCGAGGAAGGGGATGGGCAGCACCACAAAACCAAGCAGTGCCATGGCGAAAGGCCACGCATTAGCCAATGGATAGCCGTCGAGCGCGCAGTTGACGTAAAGCAGGTAGTAATGGCGCAGCGGAAACAAATTGGCCAACCCTTGTAGTATGGGGTGCATGGCCATTACCGGGAATGACATGCCAGATATGCTGAACGAAATGACGCCCCACAGCGAGGCAAACGACAGTCCCAAGCGCAGTGTGGGCAACATGGTGAACATGAACACACCCATGCCCTGACAGGCCAACACAAACAGAGCCATCACGCTCCACATACGCCAAATGCCACAGTTGCACGGAAAGTGCAGGTAGCCATAAAGCAGCAGTATGTAAATAGAGCCCATCAGCAGAAATACGATGGTCTGCGGCAGCAGTTTGCTTGTAAGTGCCACAATGATAGAGTTGTTTGACGAGGCCATGAGTTCGTCAGCCGTGTCAAACTTCAATTCAGAGCCGAGACTGAAAACGGTAATCATGAATATGAATATGCCCAGCATGCCCGGTATGATGATGTTTGACAGATACACATTGTAGTTGAGCCACGGATTGCCAATGGCGTGCATGTCAATGACGATGGGTTGCAAATAAGCCATGGCTTGTCGCTCGGTGGCCCCCTTGGCATAAAGCACAGTACGCGATGCGGCACCCGATGCCAGTTCAGACATCATGCGCATATCGCGGTAAAGCAGCGAGCCTGCCACGAGGTACGAATAGTTGGTGTAGAACGACACAGTGGGCACCCGTTGCAGTTGTGCCTGTTTGGTGGTGCCGTGTGGTATAAGGTAAAACCCATACACCTCGCCCTTTTGCACCGCCTTTCGTGCCTCCGTCACATTGGCAAACTCGTGCGTGATGTCGCTCATCTGAAAGGCATCGAGGTTGCGGGCCAGATTGCGCGTGGTTGTAGTGCGGTCCTCGTCAACAAGTCCCATGGGCAGGTTCTCGGGCAGCCCCTGCTTCATGAGCGAGGTGAAAAATATGTAACAGAACAGAGGCGCGATGACCATACAGAACCAGTAAATAGGTTGTGTGGCCATACGGCGGAGCTCACGCAAAAACGGATATGCAACACCGTATGCCTTTCCCCCTTCAGAGGGAGCCTGGTCGCCTTTGTTTATATGAACGTTATCAGACATAATAGTGAGCGTTTTGAAATGAAGGGACTATGAATGTGTGTGTGAGAGCGGATAGCATACCCCGCTCACTCCATCAGCACACTCATGCCCGGGCGCAGTCCATCAACCTTTTGGGCGGGCGAGGCCTTCACCTCAAAAGTCTTCATGTCATACTGTCCGGTAGTCTTGGTAGCTTTCCATGCGGCATACGAGCCGAGGTCCTTCATATAGTAAACCTTCAGTGTTACCTCCTTGTTACCCAGTGCCGGTATGGTGGCCTTGAACGTCTGGTTCATCTTAAAGTTTGCCAGGTGGTCCTCGCGCACATTAAAGGTCACCCACATATCGTTCATCAGTGCAATGTTCATGATAGGTGCCCCCGTACCCACCAACTCGCCAATTTGCGGAAATATATCCGTCACCTCGCCGTCGGCCGACGCCGTCAGCACAGTTTCCTTAATGTACGAGTTAACTTCGCTCACAGCACCTTTGGCGCGATTGACCAAAGCTGCTGCAGCCTCTTTGTCCTCGCGTTCGGCACCATTCTTGGCCATGTCGTATTGCGATTTTGCCGCACGTTCGGTAGCTATGGCAGCATTGCGCTGCGCCGTCACCTCGTCCAGCTTCTGGGCTGTCATCACCCCCTGGTCGTAGAGGCGCTTGACGCGGGCGTACGATTTCTCAGCAATGTCAACCCCCGCCTTCGCCTTTTGCCACATTTCGTAGGCACCGGCTATTTGCTCCTGTCTTGCACCCTTTTCGGCCTTGCGGTTCTGTGCAGCCGCAGCGTCCTCGGCCGCTTGTGCCTGGGTAAGTTTGGCTGCCACGTCAGGTGCTTCAATAATGGCCAGTGTGTCGCCGGCATGCACATAGTCGCCCTCTTTAACCATATATTTAAGTATGCGTCCTGGCACTTTGCTCGACACGCGGTATTCCGTCACATCAGCCTGGCCCTGAATGGTGTCAGGCTCGTTGTTAAAAGCGTACAGGCTGCCAATGACAACCAAAACGATGATGCCCGCCATGATGCTCTCGACGCCGAGGCGGGTCTGCAAAAAGGCTGTGATGAAACCGGAGCACACGCCAGCCGCCATCGCCGCCAGCAGGGCCAGAAAGGGGTGGCCGGTCAGTGCGACCTGGCAGGCCACCGCGCAGCCCAGCGTGAAACAGCCGTCGGTGGACAGGTCTGCAATGTTCAGGATGGAATAGCTCAAGAACAGAGCCAGCGCCACAAGGGCATAGATGCAGCCCAGTTCCAGCGCGGTCTGGATCACGTTGAGCGAAAAGATACTCGCCAGCATGGTGTGTACTCCTTATTTTTTAATAACAGACGATTCCGTCACAGCTGCACTGTGACGGAATCGCTCTTGTTTTTATGAAATGAGATGGATTTAGAAGTTCTCCTGCGTGGTCACTGCCACGATCTCGGTGCAGTAGGGCTTGAAGGCTTCCTTCACGGTCTCAAGGTCCAGCCCCAGCGCCTCGCAGGTCTCGGTGTTGATGGTGACGATGCCGTTGTCAAAGGTCTGGTAGGGCATTTCGGCGGCACTCTTGCCATCGCACAGGATCTCAGCCACCATGTCGGCGGTGGCCTCGCCCAGCTGGACGTAATCCACGCCGTAGCCCACGAACGCACCGTTCAGTGCAAAGCTGTCGGCACCAGTGAAGTGCATCACGCCTGCATCGGTAAAGGTCTCGTAGATGGACAGCTCGGCGGTCATCACGGTGTTGTCGGTGGGGGTGAACACTGCCTTGACACCGGCAGCCACAAGGGCCTCGGCAGCCATCTGCACCTCGGCGGTGGTGGTGCCGTTCTTTTCAATGTACTTGATGCCCTTGCTGTCGCAGAACGCCTTGGCATCGGCGATGGCCTGGGTGGAGGCATCCTGGCTCAGGTCGTACAGCAGACCGATGGTGTCGATGTCGGGGTTGATGGCAGTGATGAGGTTCATAATGGCCTCGGTGTTCAGGGCATCGGAGGTGCCGGTGATGCCCTCCTCCCCGTCAAACCCGGCAGAAACAGGATCGGTGACGGCAGAGTAGACCACAGGGATGTCGGTATCTTCCACAGCGGCCAGCATGGTGGCGGCAGTGGGGGTGGCCACGGCCACGATGACATCCACCTGGTCGGCCACGAGGTCTGCACCGATCTGGTTCAGGTTGGACTGGTCAGCCTGGGCGTTGGCGTAGTAATCGGCGTAGTCGAAGGTCACGCCCTTCTCCGCGCCCACCTCATCCAAACGGCTCTCAACAGAGGCCACAATCTGGTTCAGGGAAGCATGATCCACATAGTTGACGATGCCCACCTTAAAGGTCTGGCCTGCTTCAGAAGCGGCGGCAGCGGAACCGGCAGCGCTGGAAGCGGTGCTGGATGCTGCGGCAGAAGAGCCGGAGGAGCCGCAGCCGGTCAGGCCCAGTGCGGATACGACAGCGGCTGCGGCGGTAGCCTTCAGGAAGCTGCGGCGGGAGATCATGTTCATGGTTTTCATAGCGGTTGCTCCTTTCCCGGAGCGGGCGGCCCAAAAAATAAAACCCGCTCCACCTGCGGAACGGGTAAAATAAAAACGGCCCCGTCCCTGTGTGTTCATCCACAAGGACAGAGTCGAGAAATTCGAATCTGCGGTGCCACCTTGCTTGCTCCGCTCGTCTTCCCGCCATGGAAAACTGCAGGAGCCCCTCAACGGAGAGCCAACACTCCCCTGCCCTGTAACGGAGGCTTCCGTCCCAAGCTACTAAAGGCACTGCCCTGTTCGCCCGGCCCTCGGCGGCCCACGAGCTCTGCCCCGCTCTCTGCCCGTTTTCACCATTCGGGCTCACTGTAAGTGCGCTTGCAGGTTCTCTTCCGCCTCATCGGTTTGTTGATTGCATTATACGCTTTATTTTCATAAAGTCAAGAGGGAATTTTTCATTTTTTCGGCCGCAAAGATGAAATGCTTCTTGGATGTTCCGCAGCAGCTCTCCTGCCCAAATCTCCCCGGTGCGGCCCGGGCAGCTCTGCCGGGGCAAAAGAAGCCTTCTTCCTGCCATAGGTCATACTTTCTCTCCGCTCCGGGACGCATTTCCACTTTCAGTATCCCCGTTGCTGCGCACAAAGTTCGCAGTTTCTGCCACAGATTCCACACTATTTTTATTCTTTTCCCGAGTTTTGCTCTAAATTCTCTTCAAAGGGCTTGACAGAAAAATGTTTTTTGCGATAAACTAATTCTATGAAATATTTTCGTTGTATCCAACGATGTCAAACATGCAACTCGGAGAGGACACTACCACCATGTCGATGACCCTGAATCCCGTCAACGAAGCCGCTTTTCAGAAAGCTGTACAGTCTCTGGAGACCCTGAACCGGGCCGCCGTGTTCCACCCCACCGGCACCGGCAAAAGCTGTATTGCCTGGAAGGTGGTGGAGGCTCACCCCCAGACCACCTTTTTCTGGCTGGTGGCCGGTGCACAGCGTCTGGCCCTGCGGCAGGCAGAGCTGACACGCTACAACGACGGCACCCTGCCCGGCAATGTCCGCTTCTGTGATTGCGAAAAGCTGGCCGCCGCCACCCCGGAGCAGTGGGTGCGGCTGGGGGAGCAGAAACCCGGCTGCATCGTGCTGGACTGCTACCATGAGTTGAGCGCCGTGTGTTGGGCACAGTCGGTGCAGAAGCTGCTGCGGATGTGCCCCCAGGCAAAGGTGCTGGGGCTGGGTGTGCCCAACGGTGCCCCCGTCTGCGCCGCCGCGCAGGAGCTGTTTGCCGACTGCATCGTCTCCCACATGACTGTGGCCGAGGCCATGGCCGCCGGGACCATGCCGGTGCCCTCGGCCTATGCAGCCCTGCTCTGGCCGCAGGAGGAGGAGCTGGCCACCCTGCGCGCCCGGATCAAAAACCTGTGTATGCCCAAGGGCGACACCTCCCTGCGCGTTCAATATGAAGAGCTGAGCTGGTCTCTGCGTCAGGTGGAGAACCTGACCGTTCTGCTGCCCCGCCTGCTCAGCGATACCAGCGGCCATTATCTGGTCCTGTTTGAATCCGCCGCCTATCAGGAAAAGCTGGGCACGGAGCTGGAACAGCTGCTGCGCACTGTGGACCCTGCTGTCCGCTTTTACGCCGCGGATCACGCCTGCTTTGCGGATTCTGCCGCCGTGGAGACTTTCCTCTCTGATACAGCCCCCGGCCCCAAGGTTCTGCTCTGCGTCAACGCGCCGGGAGTCCAGCAGCCGCTGGAGGGGCTGGCCGGGGTCATTCTGGTGCGCCAGTCCAGCCTGATGTCCACCTTCAAGCAGATGCTCTGCCGCGCGCTGGTGGCTGCAGGCAGCCGCAGCGTGCCGGTGTTCGACCTTGTGGCACAGTTCGAGGGGCTGGGCAACGGCCGTACCCTGCAGCGTGACTGCACCGAGGCCATGACCAGAGCCGGCAGCAAAACGCCGGGCTTCCGGCAGGAGCGCCCCATGCAGCAGACCTACCGCCTGTACGGCAAGCTGCGCCGGGAGATGGAGGCCCGCTGGGAGGTGCTGTGCCAGGCCGCCGCCGATGCCGCCGCCAAAGAGGGCACCCTGGAGCTGCCCCGGAGCTATACCATCCACAGCGGCGTGCCCGTGGGCAAGTGGCTCGAGCTCCAGCGGCAGGTACAGGCCGGGCAGCGCCCGGGCCGCCTGACAGCTGAGCAGGCCGCCAAGCTGGAAAAACTGGGCATCCGCTGGAACCACCGGCTGGAAGCTGCCTGGGAAAAAGGCTTTGCCTCCGCGCAGAAATACCGCACCGAGCACGGCGACCTGCTGGTGCCGGTGCGCTACCGCGATAAAAATGATTTTGCACTGGGCGAATGGATCGTCTACAACCGCCAGCGCTATCTGGGCGGCAACCTGACCCAGAACCGCATCGAGCGGCTGGAAGCCATCGGCATGGTGTGGAGCACCTCCAACGACCTGTGGGAGCAGAATTATGCTGCCGCCACCCAGTATTATCTGGAGCACGGTGATCTGGAAGTGCCCATCAAGTACGAAACGCCCTCCGGCTTCGGTCTGGGGGTCTGGCTGGGGGCCCAGCGCGCCGCTCACAAGGCAGGCGAGCTGCCTCAGGAACAGGTGGAGCGGCTGGACGCTCTGGGCATGGACTGGACCAACCGCAACGACCGCAAGTGGATGTCCCTGTACGATGTTGCCGCCGCCTACTACCATGAGCACGGCAACCTGAACGTCCCCTCGGAGTATGTCACACCGGACGGAGTACTGCTGGGCAAGTGGGTGGCGCGCCAGCGCTATGCCTACCTGAACCCGGACCGCTCCAGCGCCCGGGTCACCCCTGAGCGCAAGGCCCTGCTGGACAAGTTGGGCATGGTGTGGGAAAAGTATGACCCCTGGCAGGAGCGCTATGATCTGGCTCTGGCCTACAAGACAGAGCATGGCGATCTGGAGATCCCCTCTGTCTACAAGACTGAGGACGGCGTTTGGCTGGGCAGCTGGGTCAGCCGCCAGCGGCAGGCCCTGAACTCCGGCAGCAGCGCCCTGAGCAGTGAACGCCGCAAGCTGCTGCGCACCCTGTTCAAGGGCGAGCGCCGCCCCAGTGATCCCGCTGCTGACCACGGCACCGTGCGCGAGGCCAACTGGGAGCGGAACTTCCGCAGTGCCGCCCGCTACGCCCGCAAGTACAAACACCTGCTGGTCCCCGCCAGCTATGTGGACAGCGATGGTGTCCGGCTGGGCGTGTGGGTCTCCAACCTGCGTGCAGCCCGCAAGAACCGCCCGGATTCCTATCAGGTCACGCCCGCCCACATCAAAAAGCTGAACAGCATCGGCATGGTATGGGATGCCCGGGATGCCAAGTGGGGAACCGCCTATCAGCAGGCCAAGGCCTACTACAAGGCCCACGGCAACCTCCACGCCGCCGCCAACTACAAATCCGACGAGACCGGCTTCTGCCTGGGCGACTGGCTCCGCCGGATGCGGGAGTGGGATACCACCCACGACCCCAAGCTCACCCCTGAGCGCCGCGCAATGCTGGATAAGATCGGGATGGAGTGGAGCGAATAAGAGAAAAGAGCCACCGGTTTTTGCCGGTGGCTTTTCTGATGCAGATTACAGCTGATCCAGCTCCTGCTGCAGCTGGGCCAGCGCATTGCGGATGGGCAGATGCTGGGGGCAGGCCGCCTCGCACTTGCCGCAGCGGACGCAGTGGCTGGCCTTTTCGGCATCGGGGAAGTGGGCTTCCCACTGGTGCTTGATGGCCTCGGGCTGGCCGAACATCCCCAGCTTGTTCCAGATGCTGAAGTTGTCCGGGATATCCACCCCCATGGGGCAGGGCATACAGTACCGGCAGCCGGTGCAGCCGATCTTGATGCGGCTGTGCAGGAAGGCGGCGGTCTGCTCCACCGCGGCGGTCTCTGCAGCGGTCAGCGGCTCAAAGCGGGCAAAGGTGGCCAGATTATCCGTGAGCTGATCCTCGGCGCTCATGCCCGAGAGGATGACATGGACGTTCCGGTGGCTGCCCACCCAGCGCAGGGCCCAGGAGGCATCCGAGGCCTCGGGCCGCAGGGCCTTGAGGGGTGCTTCGGCCTCCGGGGGCAGGTTTGCCAGTGTGCCGCCCTTGATGGGCTCCATGATGATGAGGGGGATGTTCAGCTCCTCGGTCAACTGATAGCCGCGGTCACCCGAGATCTCCTCGGCACGGTCATCGGTATCCAGATAGTTATACTGCAACTGGCAGAAATCCCAGGGCTGATCCCGCAGGATGTGCTCAAGGCCCGCCGCGTTGTCGTGGCAGGAGAAACCGAAGCTGCGGATGCGGCCCAGCTTTTTCTGCTCCCACAGCCAGTCCACGATGCCCATTTCCTTGGCCCGGTCGTACCGGGCAGCGTGCAGGGAGTGCAGCAGGTAGAAGTCGATGTATTCCACGCCCAGCCGCCGGAGCTGCTCTTCAAAGATATGCTGGGCCTCCTCCAGGCTCCCGCACTGCCACAGCGGCATCTTGGTGGCCAGATAAAAGCTCTCCCGGGGCCACTTTGCAATGACCCTGCCCACAAAGGGCTCGCTCTGGCCGCCGTGGTAGGGGTAGGCGGTGTCAAAATAGTTCACGCCCGCGTCCCGTGCGGCGTTCAGCAGCGCTTCGGCCCGGGGCTCGTCAATGGCCCCCTCCGGTGTGGTGGGGAACCGCATACAGCCATAGCCCAGCAGGGAGGTGCGGATGCTCTCCCCTGCGCCGTTCTGCTTTTTCCATGCTCTGTATTCCATCTCTTTTGTGCAGCTGGCTGCCGTGTTCCAGCCGCTCCTCCTTTTGCCCCCAGTATACCGGAAAAATCCCGCGCTGACAAGAAAGATGTTCCGCTTCTTGTTCTGCCGCCGGAAATATGGTATACTTATAATCCAAATTTTATCATGTTATCAACTAAATCAGATAGCGCTAAGGAGTATCATGGAACCTTTCAACACCCCTTTGAAGATCAGGGAGATCTCCCTGCCCCACCGGGCAGTGTTCGGCCCCATGGCGGGCTTTACCGATGCCCCGGCCCGGCGGCTGATGGCCCAGCACGGAGCCGGTTTTACCGTCAGTGAGATGGTGTCCAGCCGGGCGCTGGTATACGGCGACCACAAAACCGTCAGCCTGCTCAAGGCCGAACCCAACGGCGCCCCCTACGGCGTGCAGATCTTTGGCGAAGTGCCCGAAATCATGGGGCAGGCCGCTGCCGCCGTGGAGCAGTACGCGTTCGATTTTCTGGACATCAACATGGGCTGCCCGGCCCCGAAGATCGTCTCCGGCGGCGCCGGCAGCAAACTGATGCTGGACCCCGACCTCTGCGGCAGGATCGTCGAGCAGGTAGTGGCGCACACCTCCCGGCCCGTCACGGTCAAGATGCGCAAGGGCTGGGACGCCGACCACATCACCGCCGTGGAGTGCGCCAAGGCCTGCGAGCAGGCGGGCGCGGTGCTCATCGCCGTCCACGCCCGCACCCGGGAGCAGATGTACACCCCGGGCATCGACCCGGAGATCATCGCCCGCGTAAAATCTGCCGTGCATGTGCCGGTGCTGGGCAACGGCGATATCCACTGCGCCGAGGACGCGCTGCGCATGGTGCGCCAGACACACTGCGACGGCGTGATGATCGCCCGGGGCGCACTGGGCGACCCGTGGCTGTTTGAGCGGGTGAACGCCGCGCTGGAGGGTCTGCCCGCCCCCAAGGAGCCGAACCTGCAAGCGCGGATGAACGCGCTGCGCCGTCAGGTGGAGGAGATGGTAGAGCAGAAGGGCGAGTTTGTGGCTATGCCGCAGGCACGCGCCCAGACCATGCACTACATGAAGGGGCTGAAGGGCGCTGCCGCCCTGCGCCGCTACTGCTGCACCCTGACCCACTTGGAAGATCTGGACGAACTGATCGCCGCCGTGTTTGAAGAGCAGCGCAAAGCCGGGCTGGACCCCGATGATGTGCGGGAAGTACCGTTTCCGTAATTTGAACCGAAGCAGAGCAATGCCGGACGGCCTGTGGGCTGCCCGGCATTGCATTTTTTATGGGGAGAAATACCCCTTCCGTCATCGCCTGCGGCGATGCCACCTTCCCCAAGGGGACGGCTTTCAGCGGTGGCGGGAAAGTTTCCAGCATAGTCCGAAGGCGCCCCCTTGGGGGAGCTGGCGCGTAGCGCCTGAAGGGGTTGACTTGGCTATAACGGCGTGCGCCCTCTCAATCAAAGCCTACGGCCTTGTCAGCTCGTCCAGATTCTGGGTGTAGCAGGGCAGGCAGTGCGCCAGAAACCAGTCGGCCTCCGGGCAGTGCATGGCCAGCAGCGCGGCGCGCTGCTGCGTGAGCGCGGCGTCAAATTCGTGGTTGCCGCTGCGCTGCTCCTCGGTGCATTTGATGAGGGCGCTCAGCCGGTCGGCAGCCTTGAGCAGCCGGTGCTCCTCTGCCGTCAGGACGCTGCCGTCCATGCAGGGGGTCAGCTCTGCAGCCAGTTCTGCGGGCAGCAGAGCCGCCATGGAGCGCACGCTCTCAGTCTCCAGTGCCTTGTAGGCGTCTCGCAGCGCCGGGGAATGGTACTTGACCGGCGTGGGCATATCCCCGGTGATGATCTCCGGTGCATCATGGTACAGCGCCGCCACTGCCACCACCTCGGGGCGGCAGGGCGTGCCGGTGTAGTGCTTGGCGATGAGACACAGCAGGTGCGCCAGCAGTGCGGTGTCACAGGTGTGCTCGCTGAGGGATTCCGCCCGGGTGGAGTGCATCAGGCTCCACCGGGTAATGTACTTCATGCGCGCCAGCAGGGCGCTGAAGGGATACAGCATGGCAATACGCCTCCTTTTCTTCACCATACCCGCCCCGCGTGCGCTTGTCAAGCCCTTTTTTCTTGCGCGCCGCCGTGCTATACTACAAGGTGACATCAAATCCACTTCCGCGCCGGTGCGCGGAGAAAGAGGAACGCTATGGAAAAGTTCAAAAAACCACGGCTGCTCACCCCAAGGGGGCAGAGCCATAAAAAATTCTGGCAGGCGGTGGGGCTGTGCGCCCTGACGGCGGCCATCTTCTTTTTGCCGTTCTACATCCTTGACGGCGGCTTTTTCCACTATGCAGGCGATTTTAACAGCCAGCAGATCACCTTTTACCGGTATATGAACGGCTTTGTAAAGGGTGCGGGCTACCCGGACAGCGCCTTTGCAGGTGCGCCGCACAATACCTTTTCGTGGGCGACCGACCTTGGCAGCGGGGTGATGAACGCCTACTCCTTCTACCTGTACGGCTCGCCGTTCTTCTGGCTGTCGGTGCTGCTGCCGCAGAGCTGGCTGCCCTATATGATGGTGCCGCTGCTGGTGCTCAAGTTCGGCGTGGCGGGCGGCGGCGCGTTCCTGTATCTGCGCCGCTACGTCAAAAACGAGAACTACGCGGTGCTGGGTGCCTGCCT
>OIBF01000583.1_pt1 | contig 11195 bp, 8 predicted proteins | sample 1580921 | NCBI WGS metagenome assembly OIBF01 (sample SAMEA3882506, study PRJEB24775) | human gut metagenome | biome: human-associated habitat; feature: intestine environment; material: feces | place: Netherlands | collected 2009/2010
ATCAGAGATTTTTTGACAGATTCCTCTATATAACTGTTTAGAAAAATACCAAATTTAACATTATCACAACCATTACGCATGCTCCTCAGCAGGATTTTTGCGTTCTGTAAAGAATTGTACAGTATAGAGTATGCAATGCAAAACGCAATATAACTAATTGCCAAGGAGGAACCCTTATGGAATTAACCGCTGTTGCGCAGCTGCGCCGCATGGTGCTGGAGCATTTATCCCGCTACACCTGGAATAACGAATTGCCTGACCACGTCTACGATATTCTGCAGGAGGTACGCGAGGATACTCCGCGCTACCGCTGCTGTGTTTATAAAGAAAGAGCCGTACTGAAAAACCGTATTGATATGGCGCTGGGCCAGGAGTGCTCCAGCAATATCATCGAGGCTGCCAAGCTGACGCTGAACGAGCCTGAGCGCACCGATTTGCCGATTATCGACGTGCTCCCCGCAGCCTGCGACCAATGCCCGATTGATGCTTATTACGTTACAGATATGTGCCGTCACTGCATCACCCATAAATGCATGAATAACTGCCCGAAAAAGGCTATCAGCATTATTCAGGACCGCGCCTTTATCGATAAAACGAAATGTATCGAATGCGGTCGCTGCAAGCAGATGTGCCCCTACGGTGCGATTATCGAAATCCATCGTCCCTGCGTGCGTGCCTGCGCCATCGGTGCCATCAGCATCGGTAAAAACCGCAAGGCCGTCATTGACCACGAAAAATGTGTTTCCTGCGGTGCCTGCCGCAATGCCTGCCCCTTCGGCGCCATTGACGAGCGCAGCAATATTATCCGCGTTATCTGCGAAATCCAGCAAGGCAAACAGGTTATCGCCCTTGTGGCACCTTCTATCGTAGGCCAATACGGTTTGAAGATTACCATGGCGCAAATTTACGAGGCACTGCAAAAAGCAGGCTTCGCTGAAGTTGTAGAGGTTGGCGTTGGTGCCGATATCACCAGCGTTAAGGAAGCAGAGGAATATCTGGAGAAGGTTCCTGCCAAGCAGGGCTTTATGACCAGCTCCTGCTGTCCTGCCTTTGTTAAGCTGATTAAAACACAGGTACCGGAGGCAGCCGACAATATTTCGGATACACCTTCTCCCATGCTCACCTGCGCTGAGCTGATTAAGGAAAAATATCCTTATGCCGTTACTGTGTTCATCGGTCCCTGCATCTCAAAAAAGGTGGAAGCACGCGAGCACCGCGAAACCATCAACTATGTGCTGACCTTTGAAGAGATTATGTGCATGCTGGAGGGCAAGGATATCAAATTTGCGGAAATGAGCGGTGATACTGCTTATGAACGCGATGCCTCCAAGCTTGGCCTGAGCTTCCCGCTGACGGCCGGCGTAAGCGCTGCTGTGCAGGATACGGTTGCCGCTATGGGCGGTGAGGTACATAATGCGCAATACTGCTCCGGACTGGACAAATGCCGCGACACCGTCAAGGCTGCTGCCGCAGGCAAGCTCGACTGTAGCTATATCGAAGGAATGGCCTGCTCCAACGGCTGTATCGACGGCCCCGCTGCCGTAGGTGACTTCCACATCACTAAGGTTGCCCTGACAAAATATGCTGCTGCGGCGCCAAATAAGCAGGCTGCCGAAGATAAGCACACAAAATAAAAACTTAAAGCCTATCCCTTCTGTCATACCGGCAGAGGGGATAGTTTGTTCATAGCAGGATTTTAGTCTGCTAAAATCATAGAGTACGCTTTACTGCGCACTAAAAGAACGGAGATTCCTAAGCAAATGCAAAACACTCGCTACATCGGTCACCTTGCTGCCCTCATTACGATTGCTACCTGGGGCACAACCTTTATTTCTACCAAGGTTTTACTTACCGGCTTTCAGCCATTGGAAATCCTTTTTTTCCGCTTTATGATGGCCTTTTTCGCCCTTTGGCTGGCCTATCCTAAAATGCTGAAAACAGATAAAAAGCAGGAGCCTGTTTTTATGGCAGCAGGCCTCTGCGGCATCTGCCTCTACTACCTTTTGGAAAACATCGCCCTGACCTATACGCAAGCCTCCAACGTTAGCGTAATCGGCAGCACAGCGCCTTTCTTTACCGCGCTGCTGGCGCATTATTTTATGCATTCTGCCGGCAGCTTAAGCAAGCAGTTCATCATCGGCTTTTTTATCGTGATGAGCGGTATTGCCTGCATCAGCTTCAACGGCGCAGCCATGCAGCTCAATCCCTTGGGTGATTTGCTGGCGATTTCTGCTGCCGTCGTGTGGGCGTTTTATGCTCTGCTGACGAAAAAAATCAGCAGCTATGGTTATCCTGTTATCCTCGCCACTCGCAGAACCTTTTTCTACGGCATTCTCTTTATGGTGCCAGCGCTCGGTTTTCTGGATTTTGAACTGAACCTGGCGCGCTTCGCCAATACTACCTATCTTTTCAATATCGTCTTTCTGGGACTGGGCGCTTCTGCTCTCTGCTTCGTCACCTGGAATTTGGCAGTTAGGGAATTGGGGGCAGTAAAGGCCAGCGTTTATATTTATATGGTGCCCGTCATCACCGTCATTACCTCGGCGATTGTCCTGCAGGAAAAAATCACTCTGCTGGTAGCACTCGGTACCATCCTGACAATGACCGGCCTGTTTATTTCGGAATACAGGCCGAAGAAAAAAATACAGTAAGAAGGCAAACAAATACGCCCTAGGCATCAACAGCCTAAGGCGTATTTTTATTTATTCTGCATATAATAATTAATAAAGGTCTGCGCAACCTGCGACAGCTCTCTGCCCTTAACTATAGACAGCGTCATCTCCAGAAACAAGCGCTCATCCTTGATTTCCTTGCGGACCAGATTCGCCGGAAACAATTCTACAGCCGGTGCCGGTACAATTGCCACACCGGTATTTTTTTCTGCCCAGGCTATGGCCGAAAGCTTGGTAGTATTAATACTCATAACCTGCGGGAAAATGTGTGAATCCGAGCAAACAGAAAAAAACAGCTCAGAACAGCCACGCGAAAGACATAACGGAATGTCCTCCAAATCATCCAGCAGGATATTAGGCTTATCATTTTTCAGATACGGGCTATCCTTATGAAAAAGCGCAACCAGACGCTCTTTACGGCTGAACAGCGTTTCAAAGCGTTTAGACTGCTTTAGGGGTGCATTGGCAATGCCTATTTCCGTTTTCCCCTCCAAAAGCTGCTGGGTTTGTTCGTCAATCGGCACCTCATACAGCTCATAATTAATATGCGGAAACTCTCTGTAAAAATCACTCAAAAAGTTTTTAATAAAGTTTATTGACATCGAAGGTGACAGACTGATGCGCAGCGTACCGCTAAAGCCTGCCTGACAGTCAACTATCTCCTTCAGAGCGCTGTTTTCTGCCGAGCAGATATACTTAGCCTTATTATATAAAATACAGCCTGCATCCGTAAGCTCAATGCTGTGACCGCCACGGCGCACATGCAGCAGCTGCGTACCAAAACGCTTCTGCAGCACCTTAAGCTGATTACTCAGCGCCGGTTGGGCAATCGCTATCTGCTTAGCTGCGGCAGAAATACTGCCGGCCTCAACTATGGCAATAAAATTGCGGTAATATTCTATGTCCATATATAGTTCTCCTTTACTTCTCTCTGCCTTTATTATACTATACAGCAATATTTCTGAGTACTTTTTTAGTTTTTAAAATTAAATTTTTCATAAAACCAATGACAGCATATGCAAAACGCATATAACTCCAATAGATTATTTTTATAAGTGATTAGGAATAAACGCATAAGTTTTTCGTTTTTTTCTAAAAACAGACAACTATATATCATGAATTATCCTGTTCCCGCATCAAAGAACGAGTTAACGTATATGCATTTTTTATATGTAAAATGTATTTTCCGTATTTTACTTTATATGTTGATAGGTTTAAACTGTAAGCAGATAAGGAAATTTCCAAAAAAGAAAAGAGGTTTTTAAAATGCTGGATGCAACACGTTTGCGCACCCCCTGCCTATTTGACAAAATAGTCAGCGCGGACGAAGCAGCCACACTGATTACCGACGGTATGAATGTCGGTGTCAGCGGCTTCACCCCCTCTGGCTATCCTAAGAAAACCACACTTGCTCTCGCTAAAGCCATCAAGGCCGGCAAAAAATGCCGTATCAATATTTGGAGCGGTGCTTCAGTCGGACCGGAAATCGAAGAAACACTTGCCGAAGTCGGCGGTATCAGCGGACGCATGCCTTATTATGCAGCCTCCAACAAAATACTCAGCCGCCAGATCAACACCGGCAGCGTAACCTATATTGATCAGCATTTAAGCCACTTTGCCCAACAAATCGACTACGGCTTTTACGGCGATGTTGATGTTGCAATCGTTGAAGCCGCTGCTATTAATGCAGACGGCAGCATTGTTCTCGGTTCCGGTGTTGGCAACACGCCTATGCTTGTAAAGCATGCAAAAAAAATTATCGTTGAGGTCAACACATCTATCCCGCTGACGCTGGAGGGAATGCACGATATTTACATCTGCAGCAAACCACCAGAGCGCACCGAAATTCCTATTTACCATGTCGGCGACCGCATCGGTTCTCCTTATGTAAGCTGCGGACTTGACAGAATTACCTGCATCGTCGAATCAGACATTGTCGACCATGTACGCAATTTAAGCGCTCCTGATGAAGCAAGCAAAAAAATTGCCGCTAACCTGGTTGATTTTTTGGAGCACGAGCAGCGCCACGGCCGTCTGCCACAGCAAATGCTGCCGTTGCAGTCCGGCGTAGGAAACATAGCCAATGCTGTATTAATGGGTTTGGCAGAATCTAAATTTGATAATCTTACTATGTACTCGGAGATTTTGCAAGATTCTGTTTTTAAGCTGATCAAATGCGGTAAAGTTACCCAAGCCTCCGGCTGTGCCTTCACCCCATCGCCGACAGTTTGGGAGATGTATAAAGAAGATCCCGAGCTCTACCGTAATCGCATTGTTCTGCGCCCGCTCGACATCAGCAATAATCCGGAGGTCATCCGCCGCCTCGGCGTTATCTCCATGAATACAGCGCTTGAATTTGATATTTACGGTCAGGCAAATTCTACCCATGTTATGGGCAACCGTATGATGAACGGTATCGGCGGCAGCGGAGATTATATGCGCAACGGTTACCTGACAATATTCTCTACCCCATCAACTGCCAAAGGCGGTAATATCTCGAGCGTAGTTCCCATGGTTTCACACGCAGATCATACCGAACATGATACGATGGTTTTTATTACCGAGCAAGGTGTAGCCGATATCCGCGGTCTGAGTCCTCTAAAACGGGCCAAACTGATTATCGAAAAATGCGCCCACCCCGATTTCAGGGAACAGCTTTATGATTACCTGAAAATGGCGCAAAGAAAAAACGGCCATGAGCCTGTTGATTTGGAACACGCCTTCGACATGCACATAGCGTTAGAAAAAACAGGCACGATGAAAGAGAAATCCAAGGAGGAAAATCATTATGACTACACGAGAAAATTTACAGCTTAGCTTAGATGCCTATGATGCCAAGGTTGCCAAGGCAATCGCAAAATTCCCTGAACGGCAGCATTTAAGCGAAAAGCGCTTATATACACCCTTAGATATCGATGAAAAATTTGATTATAACAGTAAACTCGGCTTTCCCGGTCAGTATCCCTTCACCCGTGGCGTACAGCCCACAATGTACAGAGGCCGCCTGTGGACTATGCGTGCTTATGCAGGCTTTGCCACTGCCGAAGAAACCAATGCCCGTTACAAGTATTTGCTGCAAGCAGGCCAAACCGGTCTTTCCGTAGCTATGGATTTACCGACACAAATCGGTCTGGACAGCGACGCACCGTTATCCGAAGGCGAAGTAGGCAAGGTTGGCGTAGCAATTGATTCTCTCGCTGACATGGAAAAGCTTTTTGAAGGTATTCCGCTGGATAAGGTCAGCACATCGATGACCATCAACGGTCCGGCAGCCGTACTTTTGGCAATGTATGTTGCTGTTGCCGAAAAGCAGGGCGTAAAGCCTGAGCAGCTGAAGGGCACTATTCAAAACGATATCCTCAAGGAATATATCGCCCGTGGAACCTATATCTTTCCGCCACGTCCTTCCATGCGCCTGATCACAGATACCTTTGCTTATTGCTCGCAGAATATCCCAAAATGGAATACTATCAGTGTTGGCGCTTATCACATCCGCGAAGCAGGTGCTTCCGAGGTACAGGAAATCGCTTTTGCCTTCGCTAATGCCATGGCCTATATTGATGCTGCAATCAAAGCAGGCCAAAAGGTTGATGATTTTGCTCCCGGCATCAGTTGGATTTTTACCGCAGGCCTGAATTTCTTCTCTGAAATAGCCAAATTCCGCGCTGCCCGCCGCTTGTGGGCACGCATCATGAAAGAGCGTTACGGAGCTACCGTTCCCAAAGCACAGATGCTGCGCGTACACGTTCATACCGCAGGCAGCGTGCTGACAGCACAGCAGCCTTTGAACAACGTTGCCCGCATTACCTGGCAGGCTATGTCTGCTGTACTTGCAGGCATTCAGTCGATGGCCTGCTGCGCTTATGACGAAGCCATTGCCCTCCCGACGGAAGAAAGTGCAACGCTTGCTCTGCGCACCCAACAGCTCATCGCTTACGAAAGCGGTGTTGCCGACACTATCGACCCCATGGCCGGTTCCTATTATGTTGAAGCACTCACTGACAAATTTGAAAAAGAAGCTTATGAATACATCCAAAAAATTGATGCCATGGGCGGTGCGGTTGCTGCTATCGAACAAGGCTATATGCAAGGTGAAATGGCTGCCCATGCCTACGAATATCAGACAGATATCGAAAAAGGCAAGCGTACAGTCATCGGCGTCAACAAATTTGCGGACAATAAGGCTGTCAAAACAAATGATGTTATTACGGCAGATTTAAGCGTTGCGGAACGTCAGATTGCCCGTGTAAATCAAATGAAGGCTCACCGTGACCAGCACGCAGTAGATTCTTCCCTGAAAGCTCTGAAGGAAGCTGCCAAGGGTGAAGCTAACCTTATGCCTTATCTGATTGATGCTGTTAAAACCTATGCAACCTTAGGCGAAATCTGCGGCGTACTGCGCGAGGTTTTCGGAGAATACCAGCAGGGAGGTAATTTGTTTTAAGGCTAAGGCAGGTGTTCACGTTGCATTTGGCGAATACCATGGCAATAGTTAAAATTAAAGCAAAGGCAGGTATTAACAATGACAACTAAAGCATTAGCAAAATTTACCGCAGAATTGTGCTACGAAAAGCTTTCTGCTCACAGCATCGAAATGGCTAAAAAATGTCTGTTGGACTGGCTGGGAATTGCTATCCGCGGTTCGCAGGAAAAACCTGTACGTATTATACATGATGTTATCCTGCAAGGTGATGCACCACAGGCGAATATTTTCGGCAGCCTTCCCGCCAAAAAGGCCAGTGCCCTGAACGCAGCCTTTATCAACAGTGCTGCCTCTCACAGTCTGGACTTTGATGACCTGCATAACCCGTCGATTATTCATCCGGCCTGCGTTGTTGTTTCTCCCGCACTGGCTGTCTGCGAGGCAGAACACAAAAGCGGCAAGCAGCTCATCGCAGCAATTTGTGCAGGCTACGAAGCAAGCGGGCGCGTAGGCGAAGCGGTTATCCCGGAATCCTACTTCTTTTGGCATACTACCGGTACCGCAGGCACTATCGCTGCCGGTGCTGCTGCCGCCAACGCTCTTGGACTTGACGCACAGCAGACCTTGATGTGCTATGGCAGCGCCGGCACCCAGGCCGCAGGCCTGTGGGAATTTCTCAAAGAAGGTGCCATGAGCAAGCCGCTGCACACAGGAAAGGCTTCCTACAGCGGTGTCCTCAGCGCTTATCTGTCGCAGAAGGGTTTTACTGCAGCCAGTGAAATTTTAGAAGGCGAAAAGGGCTTCTGCCGTGCCATGGTCAAAGAACCGCATTTGGAAAAACTTACCGAAAACATGAGCATCGACAAGCTGAAAATCGACATCAACTCCTTCAAGCCCTACGCCTGCTGCAAGCATGCTCACGCAGCTCTTTACGCCATTCAAGAGCTGCGCAAGGCTCATTCCCTGCAGCCCAAGGATATCGCTGAAATTAAGCTGTACGTCAATGATATTACGAACTATCTGATTAATAATCCGCAGCCGCAAACTCCCTACGGCGGCAAATTCAGTATTCAATATTGCTCCGCTGCTATGCTGAAGTTCGGCGAAGTAGGCATTGCGCAGTTCAGCGAGGAATGTATCCATAACAAAGAGCTTATGAATTTAATGCAGCGCATCAAGGTTATCCGTGATGAGGCTATGGAACAGCTTCATGCAGCAGATGCTTCCAAGCTGGCTTCCAGAGTAGAAATCCAGCTGCAAAACGGACAAACACTTACAATGCAGGTTGATTATCCTAAGGGAGATCCGGAAAATCCTCTGACTTGGGAGGAGCTCTGCGCCAAGTTTATGAGCCTTGCCGTACCTGTTTACGGTGAAGCAAAGGCATTACGTTTACAAAATTGGGTAGCAAGCCTTGAGCAATGCAACGACGTTGCCCAAGCGCTGGACGCCTGTCTAAAGGAGGAATGATTTATGCAACCGGAAGAAATTATCCGAAGCGTAAAAGATATCTACACGCATAACGCTTTTATGCAGCACTGCGGCATAAAGGTTCACAGCATCAGCTGCGGCAAAGCTGCAGTCGTCCTGCGCATCGACCCTGCTATCCACACAAACCTTAACGGCAAGCTGCACGGAGGCTTGCTTACAACACTGGTGGATAATGCCACCGGCATCGCCTGCGCCGCTATGGGCAAGCGCGTGGTTACGGTATCGATGACCGTAGATTTCATTAAGAGCGCTCCTTCCGGTGCAATGGTAGAAGCACAGGCTGAGGTTGTTTCGCATAATGGCCAGTTAATTACTATGCAGATTCATGTATATGATACTGATGCAGATACACTGCTGGCTACCGGCAGCTGCTGTATGCTGACGATTGCCGACTTCCCCGGAATTCCGGAAAAATGGTAAGTGTCAGCTTCGCAAGCAGTCTATAAAGCGTATACCATAACAGCTTAACTGCTTTCGTTACAATGTAAAAAGGCGTTCTCCCCTGCGGGAGAACGCCTTTACTGTAAGCAAAAACTCTTTATCAAATTCATTCCGCCTTAATTGTTTCAACCTGCTCAACGGAAAGTGAAGTAGCCTTAGCAATATCCTCTACAGATAATCCCATACTTAAAAGACGCTTTGCAGTTGCAGTCTTTTCTTCTGCCTTGCCTTCGGCGAGACCTTCTGCCTTGCCTTCGGCGAGACCTTCTGCCTTACCTTCGGCGAGACCCTGAGCCTTACCCTCAGCCAGACCTTCGGCATGTGCTTCGTCACGCAGGTCTTTCATACGCATTTCGTAAGTCATATAGGCATCCCTCACTTTCTTATCATTTTTAATTTCTACAATCGTGTCAGCAACCTCACGTGTAAAATTACTGTTAATAGTATTGCTGTTGATGTAGTCAAACAGACTTTGAATGTCCGGTGACACATCACCTTTGGTTCCCAAGGTATTGAGAAACATAATAACTGCTTCATCTGCCAATTCAATATTCATGTTTTCCAGACAACGCTTCTTAAAGGTATAAATACGCTGAGTATCCTGAAAAAAATCAAACAGGCAAAAGAAAATTATATACGTAGGAGATAATTCGTCATAATCCTGACCTTTTTGGAGCATATCCGTATCAAGCATAGCTTGATAGTAGCGAGTACGCTTAGGCAACAGAAATTTTCCTGTAGCACGATTAACAGGATTCTTTACCTGCATTTCCAAATTGTAATGAGTATTGGCAGCATCTGCAATTCTAACATCCAAACGAATACCATGGCTGTCAGGATAAACATCAATAGTCTGCTCTGCTTCAAGATAGGTAATATCTGCAATTTGGGTGTGTAAAAGCTCTTCCAGAATATGCTTGCAGATGCGTTTTCTGAGCATAACGTGCTTGAAAAGAAAATCGTTAGACAGAGTCAGCTTATCGAGATTAGAGATTTGCTTTTGCATATGTTTCCTCCTTTGATTATAGCATAATTTGCAGTAAAAATATATAAGCCGGCAATTGCGACTGACATAAAGGAAAAGGCGCCTGCCGAAAGCTCGACAGGCGCCACTGGTCCGCACGACCAGGCATAAGCTCCGCCAAAATGCGGCTACCTATGCAACTAAGGTAATTATAACACAGAAGCACTTTAAAAACAATAGTTCGTTAAGCAAAAAGTGCTATTACACTTAGGGCATATTTCATTACTGCAAAAGGCGTTCTCCCCTGCGGGAGAACGCCTTTACTGTTTACTGAACTTTATTCACTTGTCACTGCCGACAATTTATTTTACCAGCTTGTTGCCGTAATGGTCGCGCTCGCCTTTAGTATCGTTTACGCGTACACGTTCGATCTTATCGCGATCGCCATCTTCACCGCTAATGCGGTCTACACGGATGCGGCCCAATTCAGGCTCAAATTCTTTGATGATCTTTTCTTCCAGAGCTGCGCCGTTTTCGATTGCACGATAGAGCATTGCAGCAAATTCATAACGAGTCATCAGGCGGTCACCGCCGAAGTTGCCGTCAGGATAGCCTTCGATGTAGCCGTTGCCTGCCAGCTTAGCGATGTATTCATATGCCCAGTGGTTAGCCGGAACATCCGGGAAGAGCTTGGTCTTGGTTTCATCCAGCATACCGAATGCTTTTTCCATCTTAGCCATCTTGGCGCCCATTACTGCCAGCTGACCGCGGAGGTCGATAACCTCGCGTGCCAGAGCGGTACGGCTGTTGCTTACATGGTTGGTGCGGTCCAGAGCAAAGGATACGCCTGCGTTAATCATGTTTTCGCCGTTGCCTACAGTACCTGCAACACTGAACATTACCTTTTCATCAGGACGATAGTAAGCGCCGATTGCAGCAGCGTTTTCGCCTGCATAGTTGCCATAGCCTGCGGAGAAGGTCAGTTTGTCGTCCGGATCAAAGTCCATCGGATGCAGGGCTGCCAGAGCTGCTGCGCCTGCGCCAACCTTGTTTACACGGCTGCCAAGCTTGTTGATGCGGTTGGTGTTGCTGATGACTTGGTTTTCAACACCATCAATGCGGTTGTTGATATCTGCTTTTGCTTGATGTAGCTGACCGCCATTGATTGCGTCTTTGGAATCTTTTTCCACCTTACCGTCTGATA
>OIBF01000589.1_pt1 | contig 11154 bp, 7 predicted proteins | sample 1580921 | NCBI WGS metagenome assembly OIBF01 (sample SAMEA3882506, study PRJEB24775) | human gut metagenome | biome: human-associated habitat; feature: intestine environment; material: feces | place: Netherlands | collected 2009/2010
GAGGAGTATCAGCAGACCTTCCTCCAAGTTCCAAGGATTGACGACCGCAAGCCAGTCTTCGTCAGTTCCGATGTACGAGACCGTCTTGATCGTGTCGTCCGCATCCTCGGAGGGAGACGCATGAGCGTATCGGGCATCATCGAGAACATCGTGCGCCACCACCTAAGCCTTTATGAAGAGGACTTCGAGGCTTGGCGCAAATTGTGAGAATTAAGGTCTGCGACCTTGGACGTGGATAGCTGAAAGGCTGTAGTTCCAACTAACGTGTTCTGAGAGGGAGCGAGGTTATGTTTTGGGAACCCCAAAACGCCTCGCTCCACCATGAGGGCGGAGATTTTTTGCTCCCAACGGTCGCAGAAAGTGAGTGTACCAACTGTAAACAGTATATCGAATGACAAGCATACATGAACAGGACAAGAAAAAGGGCGGAAGACCGCCCACAGGCAGGGTTCGCAAGCTGTCGAAGTCTGTCACGGTGAAGTTCTCGAAGCCAAGCTACGAGGCATTGAGACTGAGGGCGAGAAAAGCCAACCGCAAGTTGGCGGAGTACATCCGTGAGTCCGCCTTGAACGGCGAGGTGGTCAGCGGACACAATGCAGAGACGGTAGCCATCGCCAAGAACCTCATTGGCATGGCGAACAACCTCAACCAACTTACCAAGCTGTCGCATCAGAGAGGGTTCCAGGAAACCCATGTGTATGTGGTGGACTTGTTGAGAAGATTGAAAGCCATCCTTGGCGAGTATCGCCAAGCAAGTTATAAACCGAAGCCAAGCAGTATGGGCAGAAAGGAGGATACCACATGATAGGCAAGCTAAAGAAGGGCAGCTCATTTGGTGGTTGCATCCGCTATGTTACAGGCAAGGACGAGGCGAAAATCATCGCCTCGGATGGTGTGTTACTCGGCACGAATGCCGAGATAACGCAAAGTTTCGAGCTACAGAGGCAGCTAAATCCAAGGATTAAGAAGCCTGTGGGACACATTGCACTCAGTTTCAAGCCCGAGGACAAGCCACGTTTGACGGATGAATTCATGGCTAAGATAACCCTTGAATACATGCAGATGATGGGCATCACCGATACCCAATTCATCATCGTAAGGCATCACAACACGGACAATCCACATTGTCATATCGTGTACAACCGCATTAATAACGAGGGCAAACTCATATCAGATAGGAATGATTACAGGCGTAATGAGCAAGTGACCAAGAGTCTAAAATCCAAGTATGGGCTGACTTACGGAACGGACAAAAGCAAGACTAATACTCGCAAGTTACGCAATGCTGAGCATGCCAAATACGAGATTCACAATGCTGTAAAGAGCGCATTGAGAATGGTAGATAGCTGGGACGAGTTCAAAAGTGAACTTGCAAAACGAGGTGTTCACTTAGAGTTTGTCTATAAGGATAAGGAGCGAACCAAGGTTCAAGGCATCCGTTTCTGCAAGGATGGATATAGCTTCAAAGGTACGCAGATTAGCCGAGGCTATAGCTTTGGCAAGCTGAATGCGAGATTTGAGGGAACGGAGAACCTTTTATCAGCAAGAGCCAGCTCTGCTCGGCAATATGAGCAGGGCTGTCGCAAGAATGAGCAGGTGCCATCCATATCGGAGAGCAGCCAGGACCCTTGGGACGGTATTTCTTCCATCGGCTTGTTCGCTCCGTCTAATGCCCAAGCTTATGAGCCATTCCCAGAGGATGAATCCGCCAAGAAGAAAAAGAGAAAACGCAGAAAGGGCTTCAGCCTTTGATGCAAGTTACAAACTTAAAATTAGAATCGAACATGAAAGAAGAACTATTGGAAGCCATCTACGGCACAGTTGAGAGATTGGAGCAGAAAGTCGATGAGCTTTCTGCCTCCACAAAGAACGCAGGAGCGGAAACCGTTCCTGCAAGTAATGACATAACCAAGTTGGATAAGTCAATCAATGCGATGTTTATCAAAGAAGAGGAAGTCAGAGGTAAAATATCCAAATTAAGAGATGCCATTATCGTTTTTGCAGACCTTATTAAGGTTGAACATGGCAAAAATGAGCAGCGAAGCAGGTTCTTGGTTGATGCTGTCAAGCAGATGAGACAAGAGAATGATGTTTCCTCGAAGGCATTGCAGGAAAAACTTGAAGTAATGAACAAATCACCTCAAAAGAAGGTTGTAACCCATCGCTTCGAGCCAACCTCAAAGAATGTTCTTCTTTTCATTGGTGGCTTGGCTCTATCCCTTGTCATTTCCATTTGGGGCAATCTCACCCAATGGCGAGATTACCAAGATTGGGAGGAGGCAGACTTGAAATATAGGGCATTGAAGATGGTGCTTTCTACTGATGACCCAAACATTCACTACATTGAAAAGTACTTCTCCATATGTCGAGACGAAAATGTTATAAATAATGTGAGGAATCGTGTTGCTGCTTACGAGGATTCTGTTCGCCACCATTATAAAATGATAGAAATGGCAACATACAAGGATAGTCTTACCAATTGCAAATTACTTGAAATTGAAGGTAAGAATATGCCTTGAAAAGCCAAATAAAGGACTTTTTCTTTATGTAACACAATTTTAATATTTCCGCAAATACGCTGTAATTTTCATATAGTACCTTTGCAACGTTATGATTCCTTATATACTGAGGATTGATAAGAATATAATAGATTAAGCAATAAAAAAATAATTATACAATGAATAATAAGGGGATTTTAACAACGGCCTTGTGCCTATCTGTAATGACCTCGACGATGGCACAGAGTATCACGGGAAAAGTAGTGGACACCAAGGGTGAGCCTTTGGCTTTCGCCAATGTGGTGCTCCTAAACCGGCAAGACTCCGCGTTCGTCAAGGGAGCGGTGAGTGGAGAGGATGGTAGCTTCTCAATAGACTCCATCTGCAATGGCGGAATCATCAAGGTGACATCCGTGGGCTACAAAACCATCTGCAAGGATTGCGAGGGTGAAAATGTGGGTGTCATCAAGATGGAAGAGGACAGCAAGATGCTCGGTGAAGTTGTGGTGAAATCATCACGCCCTGTTATTGCCATCAAGGGCAATGCCTTGGTTACTACTGTAGTTAATTCTCAACTGTCTCATGCAGGCACGGCGAACGATGTGTTGCGCCAAGTGCCGATGGTTACTGGCAGGGATGGAAACTTCGAGGTGTTTGGTAAGGGTACGCCGCTCATCTATATCAATGGTCGTCTTGTCCAAGACAAAAATGAACTTGCACAGCTCAATTCACAGGACATCAAGAATGTTGAAGTCATTACAAATCCTGGTTCCAAGTATGATGCCTCAGTCAAGTCTGTCATCCGCATTCGCACCAAGTTGCCACAAGGTGACGGCTTTAGTGGAACACTTCGTGCGCAAAATGGCTTCCGCCACTATTTTTCGAGCATGGAGCAAGCTAACTTGAAATACCGTACGGGTGGACTGGAGTTGTTCACCAATCTCAATTACTATGGCGGCAAATTCTATAGTCATGAGAATACGAACATGGAAACGCAAGGTTCTACTACTTGGCTTCAGAACATAGAGAGCATCAACCGCATGAGAAATAATGAGTTCTTTGGCAAGTTTGGCTTGTCATGGATGATCAGTGAACGTCATTCCATCGGTGCTTACTATATGAATGGAGTGGGTTTACAAAAGCCTCATTCAGATTATAGCTCTATATCGTATGCCAATGGTAAATTGGACGATGAGGTTTCAGCTGTGAAAGAGGGGAGAATTCATGCTGTGCCGAAGCACCATGCCAATATCTATTATAATGGTGATGTAGGCAAACTGGGCATTGACTTCAACATGGATTATATGTGGAGAAAGAAGCATGAAAATTCCGATCAGTCTGAGACGAATATGAATCAGCAGAAGAATTTGGTGGCATCCACAAGCATTGGACACTCACGGATGTTTGCGGAAAAGTTGGTGTTGAGCTATCCTTTGTGGAAAGGACAAATCGAAGTGGGAAATGAATATACAGCCTCTCAGGTGCTGAATGATTTCAATATCAATATGGCAACCATTGGCAACAGCAATACCAAGAGTGACGAGAAGAACATGGCTGGTTTCTTCTCCATCGGTCAACAGTTTGGGAAAATCGCAGTAGAGGCAGGTCTTCGCTATGAGCATGTTCGTTTTAAATATACAGAGGATGGACAACTCAAGGAAGATAAGAGCAAGACTTACAACAACGTGTTCCCTTCACTCGCCATTTCTACAGAGATAGGTAAGACACAATGGGCATTGAGCTACAACAGCAAGATGCAGCGTCCATCATACGATGACCTTGATGGAACACTCAACTATGTCAATCGCTTGACCTTGCAAAGTGGTAATCCTTATCTTTCTCCTGTCAAGATTCATTCCGTGGAGTTGATGGGTGCTTGGAAGCAATTCTTTGCAAAGGTATCATACGAGTACAAGAAGAATGCCATCATCAACGAATCGAAACCATACGGCGAGGATGGAGAAATGAAGTTGCTCACGATGGAGAATACGCCAAAGATACAAGAGTTGCAGGCTTTCCTTGGCGCACAATTCCAAATCGGATTTTGGCAACCAAAGGTAAATGCCGGCATCATCAAACAGTGGTTCTCTGGGGAATATCTGGGTGAACGCAAGTCCTTCTATAATCCATTAGCTGTAGTACAGTTTCAGAATGCCATCCATTTACCAGGCGACATCTGGATGAACATAGACATAGAATGGAACAGCCGTGGTAACAAGGAAAATATGAAACTCAGTTCTTCCTCATACCTCAATGCCAAACTTTACAAGGCTTTTTGCAGAAATCGTTTCTCGGTTACGCTCGAAGGTAACGACATATTCAACAAGAGCAATCGTGACGTACAATTCTACAACAAGGATGTTACGCTTTGGCAAAGCATCACAAACGACAGCCGTTCCTTGCTCTTGACATTGCAGTATAACTTCAATGCATCAAGAAGCAGATACAAGGGACAAGGTGCTGGTAAAGAGGAGTTGAATCGCTTCTAAAAATAAAAAGAGGTATCCGAAAATCTTAAAAAGAGTAGGAATATTTCGTAATTTTATACATTATGGAAACAAACAGTTTATTGAAGCTCTCAGAGAAAATAGAGCTTTGTGGATTAGAGGACGAGTGCATTGTCCTTGAAGACGAACGTGCTGATGACATTTATGGTGGCAAGTTTATCTGCTTTGGCAATTACAACAACTGTTCATTTGGCAATTGTGCCTAAAATGGTACATTAGTATGTTTTTGAGAGTTGGCCTTTTGTGCCTTGTTTGACATAAAAAGTCAACTCTCGTTTTTTACAAACGAATAGAAATGAATTACATATTATCAAAATACACTTTTGCAGTTTCTAAACGCACTTCTAGTGGTCAGGAAATTTGTTTACTGTTTTCTGGACGAACAGGCAAAAATATTTTAGTCTCTAAAAAAGTTTTTTCTATAGTTGAGAATGGAAAATTTACCACTCTTCAGCCAAAAGTATTGGAAGTTTTAATATCAGAGAAAGTTCTAGTTCCAAGCACAGAAGATGAATTGGATGAAATCAACAAGGAAAATAAAGTGCGATTATCAAAAAAATCCACTGATCGATTGTATGTGTCAATCCAGCCAACAGCCGCTTGTCAACTTGCTTGCGACTATTGCGGACAAGCTCATTCTCGCAAGTTTTTAACGGATAGCTTGATAGAGCAAATAGTTTGTCGCATCAAGCAAAAAATATCCCTAAAAGATACAAAGTCGTTAGAGATAGGATGGTTTGGTGGTGAGCCATTGATGGCTTTTTCCAAGATGAAAAAGTTAAATGAACAATTGAAAGATATTGCAATTAGTCGTAACCTAAAATATTCAGGACACATAACAACTAATGGTTACGCATTGTCTCCTTCTATATACAAAATGCTGAAGGAAGAATTCAATGTGTATCGTATAGAAATTACTCTTGATGGTAGCAAGGAATTTCATGACAAAAGAAGAGTAACGACATGCGGAATTGGTTCTTTCGATATCATCTTCAACAATTTAAAGGCAATCACTCAATCCCCTTTCTATGATAAAAATACATGTGTGATTAGCATTAGATGCAATGTAGATGAAAGAAATATTGAAGGGGTTATGCCTTTGTTGGAAATGCTATATAAGCATAATATGCAGGATAAGATTATTTTCTATACAACCCCTGTTGTCTCATGGTCTAATAATGGAGCAGGTAGTATGCTAGGACATAAATTGTTAGGAAAGTTGTCTTCAAAACATATAGACTATATGATAAATCATAATTTCAAGGTTACAATTCTTCCGAAAAGAGTTGCTCCTTACCAATGTATAGGAACAGACAATGATGCAGAAATGTATGATGCTGATGGAAATATTCTGGATTGTTCAGAAACCTCTTATTCCGAGTATTATAAGTCCAAAGGTTTTGTTTTGGGAAATGTAGAACAAAAAATAATAGTTCCGAATAAACGTAGCTGTTTGCATGATGTTCCTCAAATGTTACTTGAAAAACGAGTACATCCTTGCAACAACTGTAAGTTTTACCCTCTTTGCGGAGGTCTATGTCCACTTGGCTTATTGGAAAAAGAACCACGATGTCCTTCTTTCATATACAATATTGAAGATAGGATATATTTGGATTATCTAGCAAAAATAAAGAAATAAAAAGATGAATATTATTCAATCATTTTTCAACAAACGTATAACACCCCAAAATTTAAATTATAGAGGGGGCTACTTATCTTCATTTGTATTTTGGTTATCAATTGCATATAGTTGTTTACTTCTCAAGCGTAATAACCCTACATTACGCTTGTTGTTTTATGGTAATGAAACAATTGTTCACATCTTGAAGGATTTGTTTAAGTTGCCATATGACAAATATTATATTTGTGATTACAACGGTGATTACAATGAATGGTTTTATTGTTGGCCCAAGATTTTAACTTATCAAAGACAAAAAGAGCCATTTATACATATAGATTCCGATATTTTTATGTGGACTCCAATACCTGAAGCTTTATTGAAAGCTCCATTGGTGGCTCAACATAAAGAAAGAGACTCTAACTTTTATAGAGAAGTATTCAATGAAATAAAAAAGGATAATATCCAACTGCCACAGTACATAATGCAACATTGTATTGGGGACAAATATATTTCCTCATTTAATGCAGGGATTATTGGTGGAAATGACCTATTGTTCTTGCAGCGATATATTAATAATATAATAAATTTTGTTTCAAAGAATAAAGGTAATTTAGACAAAGCTTCTCGCAAATTTTTATACAATGTAGTTTTTGAACAGTGGTTATATTATGGAATGACCACTTTTGAGCATAAAGAGGTGTGTACATACTATAAAAAAGTAATTACAGATTTTGACATGCAAGATGCTACTGTTCCGACACAAACTGTTTCTGGCACACCTTTGAAATATATGCATGTTATGGAATACAAAGATAATATTCGTTGCAATAGGTTTATTGTTTATAATATGTTAAATGATTTCCCTAAGGAATACAAGCAAATTCTTACAGCTTGTGCCGAGATAGGAATAGATTGCCCAATATTTAGTAGTGACTTGGTATCAAAGAAATCTCTAAGATTGGAAAAACTTAAAAGTTTAACAAACTTGACAAAGTTGGAATCTGAGGAATTAAATGCATACGAAACTTTAAAGGAAAACTACAAAAATAGTTTTCTAAAAAACAGAAAAGAGCTTATCAAGATACAGCAGCACCAAATACAAATGGTAAAAATGCTTCAAAATTCGTTAATATCTGATGAGCATAAAATAGAAATGGAATTGTCTCATACTTTAAAATTTATTGAATGCAAAGAATCCCTGCTTGATTTGCTTGTATTTAAGTCTAAGCATCATAAAGCATCCAAGTGCATTCTATGGGTTTACAACCCTATATTGAACAAAGTAGATGAGTTTGTTTGGTCTTATAAGAAAGTGCAATTTCTTAAAGAACTTCTTAGAGAAGAAAATGCAAACTTACTTCTGCTTCAAGCATATGGTAAAGCATTAGAAATAGATTCTGATTTAAACACTTTTATAAGACAATGCGTTTTTGACGGAATTATAAATATTGAAAAAAAATGAAAATAGTCCAGACATATTATAGTTATGCTGATAACAAAAATCCGATTTATGATACTGCAGGTTTTCTTACTGCTGACATGAATTGGAAAAGCATGGCTGTCAGCTGCCTTCTTCTCAAAAAACATTACGGAAGCGTCACCTTATATTGCAACGGTAGTGTAAAAGAGATTGTAAGCGAATTGAAAATTCCTTATGATGAGATTGTTGTGATTCCAGATTTTATGCAAGAGTACAAAGGTTGTAACCTTTGGGCTTTGCCTAAGATATATACATATTCTCAACAAAAAACTCCCTTTTTGCATGTTGATTGCGATTGGTTTATGTTCGATAGACTCTCAACACAAATAGAGAAGTCTGATGTCATAGGACAAAATATAGAGTACGACGACCAATATTATAACAAAAGAACATTTGAAAAAATGTTGAGCTATGGTTGTGAATTTCCTTTATGGATAAAAGACATTGCAGAGTCTAGTTCTATTCTTAGAGTTATAAACGCAGGAGTTTTAGGAGGACAAGACATTTCTTTCATCCAAGAGTATGTTGAGCTTATAAAGAAATTTATACATGCCAATGTTGATACATTGCGAAAAATCAATGACGGATTTGTCAATTCTATCTATGAGCAGTTGTTCTTGTACATTCTTTCCCAAAAACATAGGAAAGAAATAGGTCTCTGCACTGTTGGCGACAAACTTAGTACAAAATTCGATTGGCTTCCTATGGATTTTTCATGTTCTCCAAAGACAGGTTACATGCATATGCTTGCAGGAATTAAACGACAGTTCAAATCATATGTGTTTGTTTCGCAATACTTGCATTACATAAATCCGACAGTAAGTAATCATATTACAAAATACTGTTATGAACACAATATCTCACCATTGATAAATTTTCCAGAGCTTGGAATTTTCTTAGAGAAGAGTAAGTCTATGCAACAATTAGCAAAGGAAAATAACAATGAGTCTAAAGTACATGAAATATCAACCGCTTATGATGAGATTAATATAAAATTATCAAAGGATATACTTGAAATATTTCAGGAACAAAGTAAATGCAGAGACTTATTATGGAGCAATATTTCTCTTTTGGAGAAAAAGGTAATGATTAATCCAAAGTGTAAAATCATAAGTATTTCACATGAAGATATAATTCGTAATGTACTCCATCTAGATGATAATATTTTAAGAAAAGTGACGAATATAAAAGACCTCGCTGTTGTCATAACACCAGATGCAACATTGGGACAGCCCCAAAAGCTCTTATTAGCAGGTGTCAAAATGCAAATTATATGGTATTTGCAAAATGTAAAAAATGCAACCTTTAAAGAAATTAAAAACTGCTTAGAGGTAAAGCAACAAGGTGAAGGCATAAGCAAAAAACTATATGAGAAAGATGTAGATAAGGTATTTCGCTCACTTGTTTACAGTAATATTTTAGTTTTTTCATAGACATAGTAAGAATATAAAATTTGATGAATAATTTTAAGGTAGAACGACAACATGATTGTATGCAATGTGGCATAGCATGTTTACAAATGATATGTAACTATTATGGCAAAGAATATTCCCTTGATTCCTTGTCAAAAATATGTTTTGCTACAACGGAAGGAGTTTCTATGCTTGGAATCAGCGAAACTGCTACAAGTTTGGGCTTTCATGTAGTAAATGTTAAGTGTACAGTTAAAACTTTAACAGAGGTTTCTCTACCAAGTATCCTTCATTGGAATCAAAATCATTTTGTAGTCTTATATAGAGTAAAAAATGAGAAGAAGTTCTACATTGCCGACCCAGGAAAAGGATTGGTGACTTATAGTCTTGAAGAGTTCAAAAAACATTGGATTAGTACAAACTCTAATGGACAGGACAAAGGCATAGCTATGTTTTTGGAAACTACTCCCACTTTTTTTACCCATCAGATGGAAGACATAAAGAAAATCAGCGGGAAGAGATCTTTTCACTTTCTTTTTGGGTATGTGAAGAAATACCGCAAGTATTTCGGACAAGTCATCTTGGGCTTGATAGTCGGAAGTCTTTCGCAGCTTGTCCTTCCATTCCTTACACAATCAATCGTGGACGTTGGTATTAAAAATCAAGACATCGGCTTTGTTTGGCTTATCCTGTTGGGACAATTGATGCTAACCATCAGTAGAACGGCAATCGACTTTATCCGTAGGTGGTTGTTACTCCACATTTCCTTACGTATCAACATCTCTTTAGTAAGCGACTTTTTTATCAAGCTCTTGAAGCTGCCGATGTCTTTCTTTGATACGAAACTCATGGGGGATTTGATGCAGAGAATGAATGACCATAGTCGTGTGAACAACTTCCTTACACAGCAGACGCTCAACATCACCTTTGCCATGCTTACTTTCGTGGTGTTCTCGGTGGTGTTGTTCTTCTACAATAAGTTGGTGTTTGCTATCTTCTTGTTGGGAAGCATCCTCTATGGTGTATGGATGACCTTATTCTTGAAGCGAAGGAAGTTGCTTGATTACGAATTGTTTGAGCAACAAGCCATCAACAACAACAAGACTTATGAGTTTATAACAACCATACAGGAGAGCAAGTTGCAGGATTGTGAGCAGCGTAGACGGTGGGAATGGGAGGACACGCAAGCTGAGCTATTCGGCGTGCAGATGAAGTCGCTCAAACTCCAACAGACACAGGAAGCAGGAAGTATTTTCATCAACGAGGTGAAGAACATCATCATCACGGTAGTCGCTGCAACTGCCGTGATTCATGGGCAAATGACACTCGGTATGATGCTTGCCGTGCAATACATCATCGGACAGCTCAACTCGCCTGTGGAGCAACTGATGAACTTCTTCTATTCTCTGCAAGATGTGAAGATTAGCTTGGAGCGAATCAACGAGATTCACCAGATGGATGATGAGAATGGAAAGGAAGGCTTGCTAACTTCTATTGAAGATAAGAATGAGGGCATTGACATCAAGAACATCATGTTCAAGTACGACCCACATGCTTTGCGCAAAACCATAGACGATGTGAGCATTCACATTCCGCAAGGTAAGGTAACAGCCATCGTTGGCGCATCTGGCAGTGG
>OIBF01000591.1_pt1 | contig 11141 bp, 7 predicted proteins | sample 1580921 | NCBI WGS metagenome assembly OIBF01 (sample SAMEA3882506, study PRJEB24775) | human gut metagenome | biome: human-associated habitat; feature: intestine environment; material: feces | place: Netherlands | collected 2009/2010
GAACGGTATTCCTCTTCCAGCTTCTGTACGCATTTATTAATATCCTTCAGGTTGGCAATTTTGCCCTGCTCCAGATCAAAGAAGCTTGCAACCCTTTGCTTGTTCAATACAGTGTTGCCTTCAACATCTGTTTTTTGGTATACAGGGTTTTCCATAACATGGTAAATTACCTGTACGCCTTCCGGTACCGTCTTGAATTCCGGACGCAGGTCATAGAACCAGCCAAGATCATAAATAGCGCTCAAATCCTCGCTCAAGCCTGCTTCGGTAAACTGCATGCCGGGTTTGGTTTTCAGAGCAGCGGCAATTTCAGCCTCAGGCACAGTAACATTACCCTCAATAATCTGCTTGGTAATGGTCTTGCCAATGTAAGGAGCCAGCTTGTTTTCCTCCTGATGGGATGACGGTGCAGTCTGCGTTACAGAGGTATCAGCACCCATAGCAGGTGTCTGAATTTCTTCGGCATAGACAGGTGCGGCCAGCATCATTGCTGTCAGGCCTACTGTCAGAGGCCGCCATAATTTTTGTTTCTTCAATTGATATTCCTCCTCATATTTCATTTAGAGTTACTCAACTCAACTCGCGCTGACTGCACTAATTTGTGCATATCGGCTTTAGATATAGTAACACGGTCGGGAGCGCCTTGTTTCTCCTGTACCGGTGTATCCTTAGCTTGCTGCTTCTGTATAGCTGCAGTCTTGGGCACCGCAGCCTGCACCGGTATTTTCTGCTCCGGCTTGACCACAGGTGCTGACACAGGCGGCAACACGGCCTGCGCCTTCGCGCGGTAATGGTTTCTGGCAAAGCACCAGCCGCCGAAACCGGCAACTACCAGCAAAACAGCTGCACAGCCTGCCAGAACCTGCCGGTTCCAGCTCCAGGGGCGGTCCTTCTTCCGACGCAGATTTTTCAGCTCAGCCTCCGCCAGCATCAAATCAAGCTCGCCCCGTATATCCTTATTATCCATAAAGCTTTGCTCCGCCTTATCCAGACTGCTCTTTATGCAGCGGATGCGTTGAAACAATGTACGGCTTGACTGCGTCATGCTTTTACCCCTTTCTGTGCATAATTGTTTTTAATAACTATGTCTTATATAATCGTCTGCTGCTTTGAGTTTTCACAAGTCATTTCAGATGATTACAACAGATTTAGTAAAGCTAACTTGCGTTTTCGCTTTTTTTCGTTATTTATCAGCCTAAATACTATTCCTTATTAAATTCATGTATAAAGCGGGAAAGCATACCGCGGATACGGCGCACCCCCTGCTTCTGCAGGCGGTAAACATAACCGAGGCTTACATCAATAGCATCGGCAACTGCCTGCGCCGGCCTGTCCTCCAGATACATTCCCTGCAGCACCTGCTGCTCCTTCAGCGGCAGACGATCCATCGCCTGCGCCACCTTTTCGCAGAGCAGATGCTGTTCCGTCACCTCGCTGGGAGATGCCAGCTCCGACGGCAGAGCATCACTTAAGGTAAAGCCCTTGGACAGTTCACTGTCCAGATAAAGCATGCCCTTATCCGTGCTGTGCCGCAGATAATCTACCATGCTTCCTCTGATACGGTATGAGGCAAACAGGCTGAAGGCTACCTGCCGCTTATAATCATAGCTTTCCGCCGCTTCCAGCAGTCCCACCATGCCTTCCTGAATCAGCTCCATTGTATCGGCCTCAGGCAGCCTGAAGCTCGACGCAATTTTGAAAACCAACGGCTGATAAGCTGTCATCAGGCGCTGATGCGCTGCTTCGTCACCGGCAGCGTCACGCCGCCAAAGCTCCAGCTCTTCTTCCGGCTCAAGCAGCGAAGTCTTGCGCAGCTCTTCCAGATATCCTTGCAGCATCTGTTCACCTCCTCTCGTAAATTATTCTTTGCTTAGAACGAAATCTTATATTCCAAGCCATACCAGTCCTTCGGATCCCTCGACATATCGTAGCTGCGTGAATAAGTGATATTCATATGCTTACTGATATCGTACTGTCCGAAAATGCTTCTGTCAACAGCATCAAAGCTTGTTGTATAACCAATCATAAAATTATTATTAAGATATTTGCTTACTAAAACATTATACTGGTTTTTCTCATCTTCCGTCAACTCTTTATTACGGTCATAAGCGCTTTCAAAGCCGATACCGGAGCGTGTTTTGCCGGTGTAGATACGGAACTGGTCAAGTCCCAATGTCTGTTTGACAAACATCTCCACGTCACCCAGCACTGTCATCTGCAGGCCGACAGTCATCAGATTTGCCATATCATCACCGGTAACCTCGTTACTGCCTGCACTTTCGCGCTGCAGCGTCAGCATACGCACAATCGTATTTTGTGTCAGCGGCGGATCACTTGTCAGCTGCAAATCCATTTCGCTTACGGGGCCGTTAATCTTCATAAAGATATTATAACGGCTGAAGCGCGCTGTGCTGTCCAGATTTACGTTCGGCAGGAAGCTGCCGGGATCAACCCATACCAAACCTGCCTGATTCAGCTTAAAGTCTGTCCTCAGATATTTGACTGTACCCTTATCAGCCTTAATCGTGCCGTCAATCATCGGGAAGACTGTGCTGCCCTTGATATCAATACCGCCCTTCAGCCAGATATCATACAGATAGCTGTTGTACAGATGTACCTTCGGGCCCAGTACAAGCTTCATATCGAGGCCTATGTTGCTGTCGCCCTCACCCAGCTCGGGCACTGTCGGCATATTAATAAGAACATCATCCAGACGCAAACTGCCGGCAAGCCGCGGGCGGAACGCCATAGGCGGCGCAGCATTACCCTTGCGGTTTTTCATATCCGGATATTGCTCCGGCTGCAAGGTTACATCACTCGTAATCGTACCGGTGAAAATCTTGGAGGCCAGCTGCGCCTTATCAGCCTTGATATGCAGACTGTAGGCTGTATCAGCATCGGTATGCAGTGCATAGCTGCCTTCAGCACTGAGCGTGCCCTTGCCTAATTTAGCAGAAAGATTCTTCAGCTGTACAGTATTGCCGTTAAACAACACATCCAGATTGATATCATCAAAGACTGTATTTATATATTTTACCTTAACGCTGCCGCCGTCTATTTTAACCGAACCGAAAAGCAGCGGCTCCTCCAGTGTACCGGCCAGACGGATTTTGCCCTGAGTATCGCCTACGCCCCATTCAACCATTTTGGTAAGCGCCGGCAAAATTCCCAAGCGCGCCTTATCCAGATCCATCACAATATTCATCTGTGCATCAGGATTACGGCGTTGCTTTTTATCGCGGAACAAATCCAGCGGAATATCACCCGCTGCGCTGACGCCGTAAGCATCCTTAGTGGCAATCAGCTGCTGCAGCTTAATATTGTCGTCGGCCAGCGCCAGCATTGCGGTAAGCTCGTCCACACTTACGCCGGCAACAGAACCGTTGGCAATTTCCAGCGAAGCTGTTCCCTGAGGATTGTCAAAGCTGCCATGCACCTGCACCAGCATATCCGTTTCGCCTTTAATTTCCGGCGGGTTCTTCATGACTGCAGTTACGATTGCCGGGTTAGCCTTTACTGCGGCAACCTCTACATCCAGCTGCTTCTGCTTAATATCAATCGAACCGCCGACAGCGATAATTCCTCTATCGCTTACGCCGTCCTGCTCCTGCAGTCTGACATTGTCAAAATGCAGTACGCCGCCCTTATCAATGCGTCCGTCAAAACGCATGTGGGCATAATTAAGATCATGAATTTTTACATTATCGGCTGCAGCCGTAATCTTGACGCCTTCACCGTGGCCTTTGTAGCTGAACAGCAGCTGTCCCTGCATCAGGCCGTTGATATCATAATCCAGACGCGCCATGCGCAGCAGGCCGCCGATATCACCCCAAATATTTTCCACCTTGCCCTCAATATAATGCTGTACAAGGTTAAGATTAAGATCTGCACTGTATAAGCCGTAATTGACAGAGTCATCACGATAAGGCTGCTTAAAGGAAGCATTCAGCTTGTTCTTATCACGTCCGTTGCTGGCAAGCGTTCCTTCCAGCTCCGTCAAAGCTTCGCCATTGACAGTTATCTTTTCACTGCTGACTTCGCCGTCAAAGAAGGGAGCTGTGAGCGTACCGCTCAGATGTCCCTTAGCATTAAGCTTGCCGCCCAAATCGACTGTATCATCACTTATCGGCAAATGCTCCAGATCAACATTCTTGGCATCCATAACAAAGTTCAGTCTGCGGTCGGCCGTCATGGTGCCATCCAAGGTCAGGCTGCCGTAAAAGGCATTGACTACAAAATCCTGCAATCTCAGCAGGCCGTCCTCATAAGCATAATGACCGCTGATATTATTAAACAGCTGCTTGGCGGCACTGCCGTCGGCAGCATGCACCTCGCCATGAATATAAGGATGGCTGAGGCTGCCCTTTATCTGCATCACATTATCAAGATTACCGGTAACTATATCAGGCTTGCCCACAAGCACCATCAGCGGCTCAATGCGCACATTCTTTGTTGTCAGCGTAAGGTCCGCCACAGGCTCTGCACCCTGCAGATTAATCGTACCGTTAAGAATATGCTGTCCCTGATCCATATGTGCGGCAAAATCCTTAAAGCCCAGGATATTATCCTTCATACTGATAATGCCATGTGCTTCGTTAAGCTTCTGCGACATAAATTCAGCCTGCGCCAGCTGTACCATACCGGAAAACTCGGGAGCGTCCAGTGTACCGCCTACATCAAAGCCGGTGGAGCACAGTCCACGTCCATCCTGACCGGCAGCAGCCAGCACGGAATCAATCGGGAAATCTGCCATACGTCCATGCACAGCTAAAGCGCCGTCCTTGGCAACACGTCCTTTAGCAGCCAAGGTACCGCCGCCGTCGGCAAAAAAGCTGAGGTCGTCAATAACTAAGCCCTTGCTGTCATAGCTGCCGTCAAAAGCCAGACGGTTAAGCTTCAGGCTGCGCCAGCTGATATCCATTGTATCGGCAGCAGCGTGCAGCGTAAGCTTATCCTGCACAAGCTTGGCCAGAACAGCCAGCTTGCCGTTGATATGCACCTGCTCCTGCTGTTTGCTGGGCAAACTCTGCGTAACCTGCTGCAGCTGTGCGTCTGCCGTCAGCACCTGCTCCTTAAGGTCATACGTACCGTTAGCGGTAATCGTACCGCCGCCGTATTGCGCGCTCACATCATGCAGCTGCACCACGTCCTTAGACACATCAAACGGCACACGCAGCTTTTCCGCCTTATAGCCTTTATAGGCCAAGGCATCACTGCTCAGCACGCCAAAGCCCGAAGGCGCATCCGTATTGCGCAAATCCGCTTCACCCTCCAGGTGTAGCTTCTGCCCGTCAACCAGAGCGTCAAGACTGCTGACGCTGATAAGGTTTTCGTCCGCGCGTACCAAGCCGTCAAGCTGCAGGCTGTGCTGCTCGCCTGCCAGGCTCAGCTTACCGCTGAGCGCTGCCAGCTTCACTTCACCGCTAAAGCGCTGCTTGCCGTTCTTATTCACATAAATCAGAGCAAGCTTGCCTAAGCCGCCCTGCAGCTCATCAACATTACCGTACTGCTTGGCCAAAGCAGCATAGGGTGCCAGCGCCAGCTTGTCGCCGGTCAGCTTCATGCGGCCCTCGCCCTTAGTAGTCATCGTGCCGGCCAGCTTCAGCTTATCTGCACCGCTGGTCACAGCCAAATCCACGGCAAAATCAGGATTGGCACCACCGTTGATATTGCCTTCCACGTCAAACTGCCACTTGCCCTGCGGCATAGTTACCAACAGCTCGCCCTTGTCCACCGCCAGCGTACCGTAAAAAGGCGTTTCCTCGGAATCCGACGGCTTCAGCAGATTCTGCATATTCCATTTATTTTTGTCATTCATTGTGAGATATATTTTCGGGCGCATCACATCAATCCTGCTCAGCGCACGCTCAGGCTTCTGCATTGCCAGCCAGGGGCGCAGCGTAAGCACAGTACGCGGCAGTTCGGCCACCTTCTCGCCCTTAGCATCCTTTACGACGACATCCGTCAGCTCGGCCGTCAGGCCGCCTTCCCATTTCAGGCCGCCGATAGAAACACTGCCGTTGATATATTCCGCTGCCAGCTGCTGCATTTGCGGTATCGCCTGCTTAATATACTTAGGCATTACCGTATGGACTAAAAAGATATAGCCTGCCGCAAGCAGTATGATTAACGCTCCAACAAATTGTAGATATTTTTTCATGACACTTCACCATTCAATAGTTTAACAAAATTCTATGACAAAAATATGACAAGACTGTTTTTTATATACTTCGACTTTTATTTATTCGACATTATCAGAAAACATCCTCTTATTGAGAAGAAATTTCTTTTATCCGCTGAAATCTCGGCAAAAAATATATAAAAAAGCCGGTGAAGCTTATGCCTCACCAGCTTAGTTGTATCATCAAATATTAAATTGAGCCTTAATTATTTGGCAGCTTCTTCAGTTGCTTTTGCTGCTTCGGCAGTTTTGGCAGCCTGTACCTTTACGGCAGTAGCAGGATTGCTCATCGGTACGCCGATAGAGGTTTCCAGTGCTGTCTTGGAGGTATTGTAATCATACAGAGCCTTAGTATAGTTGGTCTTAGCCTGAGTCAGCGCAACCTGAGCATCGAGAACGTCAGTATTGGTGCCAACGCCAGACATATAACGCAGCTGAGCGATACGGTAATCCTCATCAGCCTGCTCTACAGCCAGCTTAGTAGTGCTGATGCGTTTTTCTGCTTCGCGCAGTCCCAGATAATTGCTGCGGACATCCAGATTTACAGAGTCCACGGTATTACGGTAGGTTTCCTCAGCCTTTTTCAAATCAGCCTCGGCACCGTGAATCTTGGACAGAGTTACGCCGGTATCGAACACATTCATGCTGACATTTACGCCGACACCCCATTTGCCGTTGTCATCACCGGGCCAACTGCTGTCACTCCATTGCTGAGTAGCGCTGGCAGCAACCTGCGGCATATGACCGCTACGAGCCACTAGCAGTGCGCCCTTGGCAGCATCTACGCCATATTTAGCCTGCATCAGCTCCGGGCGGTGCTCGGCAGCATAAGCCAGGCAGTCATCCATGTTTTTATCATAAGCATTATAAACAAGCAGATTATCGAGCTTCAGATTGGTATCCATCGGCAGGCCGACGATTTTGTTCATATTCGCTTCGGCAACCTGATAGGAATTTTCTGCCTGAATCAGGGTTTGCTTAGCATTTGCCAGCTCAACCTGAGAGCGCAGCACGTCAACCTTGGCTACCACGCCAACGTCATACTGTGCCTGAACATTTTTCAGATGGTCCTCCAGACGGGTAACAGATTCCGCGCTGAGCTTTTGGATATTATCTGCCTGCAGCATATTAAAATAACCGTCGGTAACGGTAGAACGCATTTCGTTATAGGTGCGTTGTACGCCAACCTCATTGTATTGATAGTTAGCCTTAGCCTGTTTAATAGTACCCTTTAATTTACCACCGGTAAAAATTGGCAGAGCTGCAGTCAGTGTGTTAGAATGCGTATTTGTAATGTTCTTAGGCGCATCATTATTACCGCCACGATTACTATCATGGTTGGCACTGATGCTGATGCCGCGGCTCTGGCGGGCAGCGTTGTAGCTGGCACGTGCGCTGTCAAGCTCGTACTTGGCAATGCTTACAGTCGGATTGGTCTGGAACGCACGCAGCATAGCATCGTCCAGATTCAGGGCTACTGTTTCGCCGGCAAAAGCACTTTGGCTCAGTGCCATGGTCAGCGCTGCAGATAAAAGCAAGAAACGTTTTGTTAATTTATTTCTATTCATCCGAAAAACCTCCATTTTTCAAAACTGACTAATCAGTCAGTAGTAAAATTATATATTTATTTAGGGCTGTTTGTCAAATATTTTTTAGAAATAAGTACGCACACCCATATAAGTATTAGCTTTATTACCGCGCACATCCATGGTTTCGCCGTAAAGCGACAGGTTATCATGCAAACGGAATTCGCCGCCCAGACGCACCTTGAGATCATCAAAATCGTATAATTGGGAATACAATCTGAAGTCCCTGCCTAGATCATAGCTGGCGCCGACCCCGAAATCTCCCTGCATAGCACCCATACTGAAAGCAGCGTTGCCATACTGACGGCCTACGAGAAAATCAAATTTATTGGCATTGCCGATGTCATAACCGCCCATATAAAGGAAGGTATCATCCGCAGGATGCAGCGTTACGCCCAAACTGCCGCGCCAGTCGCCGCCCTTGGCAGCAAAACCGGCGTCAGTCGAAACCTTCGCCTCGGTGAGGGTTCCCAAAATCCTGTTGGCACGCTCGCTCGTTTCCTTGACGTTGACCAGCGTTTCCTTCAGCGACTTTTGTGTTACCGGGTCCTTGGCTACCGTTTCCAGCACCTCGACAATATTTTCCATACGCTGGCTGGTGTCTGCCATATTTTGGGCAATCGCAGCCACATTTTGGCCCGTTTTGCCGTTATTGTCCACACCGGCCATAATGCTTTCGATATGCGCCGCCGTGCCGTTCATGCGATGGCTCAGCTCATTAATCTGATGAATCATCGAAGTAATATCCTGCTGGTTGGCTACTGCCACATCAGCCATTACCTTCGTGAAGGTATTCATGTTCTCGGCGATATCATTCATATTCTTAAAGCCGGATTTCATGGACTGCTGTACTTCCTTGTCGCCAAAAACATTTTCAAAGGCATTGGCGATATTTTCCATACGCTTTACCAAATCACCGGAGGAAGCAAAGAATTCGTCCATACCGCCGCCGGAAACACCGTTAATCGTGCTGCCTTCGGCTACATAGCCGTTACCCTGCTTAGCAGGAGGAATAACGCTGACAAATTTTTCGCCCATAATACCGTCAGAGGAAATCGTAAAGGTTGCTCCCTGCGGTATTTTGATATCATCGTTGATTTCTGTGATAACCTCTACCTTATCGGGTGCCACATTGATTTTTTTGACCGTGCCTACCTGCACGCCTGCATAACGCACAACATGCCCAGGCATCAGTCCGCTTACCTGAGGATAGTTAATGCGCAGCTCATAGCCTTTTTTGCCAAAGCTGAAAGCACCCATAAAGGTAATAATGCCGGCCAGCACCACAGCGCCGCCTAATGCAAAGGCACCTACCTTAACCTCACTGCTGCTCATCCTTCTCCTCCTCTTTCAATTCCGTACCGTTAATAAATGCTTTAACGATAGGATTAGTGCTGTTTTTTATCTCCGCAACCGTGCCTATCTGCACAATGCGTCCATTATATAGCATAGCGATACGGTCTGCGGCGTAATAGGCCGATTCCATATCGTGTGTTACCAAAACCGATGTTACTCCCAGCGTCTGCTGAGTTTTGCGTATCAGCCTGCTGATGGTCATCGTCATTACCGGGTCCAGACCTGAGGTAGGCTCGTCATAAAAAACCATCTGCGGCTGCATAGCCAGCGCCCGCGCCAGACCAACGCGCTTTTTCATACCGCCGGAAAGCTCTGCCGGCAGCATGTGCTGCGTATTCGGCATGCCTACCATCTCCAGCAGCTTGCCGACACGCTCCTGTATTTCCTCCTCCGGCAGCTTAAAGTGCCGCCGCAGGCCAAAGGCTACATTCTCGCCTACGCTCAAAAAATCGAACAAAGCGGAATACTGAAAAACTACGCCCATATGTTGGCGCAGGCCATCCCATTCATCCTCGGTGAAGGCGCTTACCTCCTGCCCGTCGATAACAATGCTGCCGAAAGTAGGTGGCAGCAGTCCTGTCAGCAGCTTGATGATGGTACTCTTGCCGGTTCCCGAGGGACCGATAACCGCCAGCGTTTCACCCTGACGTACATCCAAAGCAAGATTATCAAGAATCACCTTGCTGCCGAAGGCCATTTTAAGTTGTCGGAGCTGAATCATAGCTTCGTTTGACATTCTGCCGACTCCTTACACATACAAAACGATAGAAAGAAAATAGTTGGTGATAAACACCAGAATAATTGAAAGCACTACCGAGGCAGTGGTCGCCAGACCAACGCCCTCCGCGCCATTCGGCGCGTTCAGGCCCTTATAGCAGCCCACGATAGCAATTATCGCACCAAAGACACAGCTTTTGACCATACCGCCAAATACGTCATAGAACTCCGCCAGTGTCCTGATAGAATTTTCATAAGTAAAGCTGCCGATACCGGCGTAATAATGCGCCACAACCCAGCCGCCGATATTGCCGATAAAGTTGGCAAAAACCACCAGCACGGGCATCATCAGCACCAGCGCGATAAAGCGCGGCACCACCAGATAGCTCACCGGATTGGCAGCCATAACACGCAGCGCGTCAATCTGCTCGGTAACCTTCATCGTGCCAAGCTCCGCCGCAATCGCCGCACCTATACGGCCGGCAACAACAACGCCTGTCAGCACTGGCACCAGCTCACGCGCCATAGCGATAGCTACAATGCCGCCTACGGAAGAGGACGCACCAAGACGCACGAACTCCTTGGCCGTCTGTACGGAAAATACCATACCGGTACAGAGAATCGTCATCATTACAATCGGCAGCGAATCCGCTCCCAAAAGTGCCATCTGACGCACAACCTCCTTAGCGTTGGCATCCTTCAGACGTCGCAGCGTTGCCAACAGCAGAAGCGTCAGCTTACCGCTGGCAGCACAGAAGGCCAATATTCTGTTGCCCATTGCTTCACAGATAGATTTCAGCATTTTTACATCCTTATCTTCAGCTTTTTCTACATAATCATTATACCGCCAAATTATGGCGAATGTATGACACAAAACAGCCATACCGATACAGTAATATGAAAAATTTTGTTAAGTGAACGGAAATATCACTCGACAAAATTACTTGTCAACGGTAAGCACGATTTCGCTCTCGCCATCAATAATGAAATCAAAGGGATACTTCTGCTTGAACGGAGAGCCCTGCAGCATACCCGCAAGGCCTGCATCGTTAGCAGCAGCCTCCGGATTCGGCGGCTGCATTTGTCCCATCGCCACATCAATAATCAGCTCATTATTCTTGTCGGCCGTATTCACGCTCTTGATATAATCGCTGAGCTTGTGGCGTGTTTCCTTTTTCTTGGCAGCGGGAACACCCTCGGAATGCTGTTTACGCAGCAATTCGATAGCCCATGCCATGCTGCTGCCGCCACGCACGTTAAGCGCCAGCTTGCCGCCGGGATGATCCTTAGGCACCTTGAAA
>OIBF01000594.1_pt1 | contig 11095 bp, 8 predicted proteins | sample 1580921 | NCBI WGS metagenome assembly OIBF01 (sample SAMEA3882506, study PRJEB24775) | human gut metagenome | biome: human-associated habitat; feature: intestine environment; material: feces | place: Netherlands | collected 2009/2010
CTCTCGTCCAGCGGCTGGGCAGCCAGCGCCGCCGGGGCCAGCACACACAGTGCTGCGATGCACAGCAGCACGGCGAGACTCTGTTTTACTCGTTTCATTGCACTTCCTCTTTTTGAGGCGTCGTTCAGACGCCATACCCTTGCGCCTCGATGACCTCCACGACCTGCGACACGTACTTCTGGCAGGTGTCGTGGTCGGGGGCTTCCACCATAACGCGGACAAGCGGCTCTGTGCCGGACTCACGGACCAGAATGCGGCCGGTGTCGCCCAGTGCCTCAGCGACCGCCTTGACGGCAGCCTGCACAGCGGCATCGTCCTGCGCCGCCTTCTTGTCGGTCACGCGGACATTTTCCAGCACCTGCGGATAGATCTTCAGCGGTGCTGCCAGTTCACTCATCGGCTTCTTCTTTGCCAGCATGACTTCCATCATCTTCAAGCTGGTCAGAATACCGTCACCAGTGCTTGCGTACTTGGAGAAGATGATATGGCCGCTCTGCTCACCACCAATACGGCAGCCATTCTGCATCATATATTCATAAACATATTTATCCCCTACTGCTGTCTTCGCATACTCGATATCAAGAGCATCAAAAGCCTTGTAAAGGCCAAAATTGGACATTACCGTAGTTACAACCGTATTGGTGAGAAGCTTTCCGCGCTCCTTCATATAACGGCCGTACACATAAAGGATCGCATCCCCGCTGACCACATTTCCCTTCTCATCCACACAGAGACAACGGTCCGCATCTCCGTCGTAGGCAAAGCCAACATCCAGTCCCTTCTCCACTACAAGCTTCTGGAGACCCTCGATATGGGTAGAACCGGCATTGTTATTGATATTGGTACCATCCGGCTCAGCATTGATCACATAAGTCTTCGCTCCCAGAGCATCAAAAACCGCCTTTGCGATATTCCACGAGCTGCCGTTGGCGCAGTCAAGGCCGACCTTAACTCCCCTAAATGAATACATACCGAGCGAGATAAGGTAGCCGATATATCTGTTTCTGCCGGAGACGTAGTCCACAGTCCTGCCTATAGCGTTTCTCTTTGCGAACGGTACCTCGCTCATGCTTTCGCCGAATATCTCGAGCTTGCCGTCAAGGTAATCCTCGATATAATCTATCGTATCCTCGCCGAGCTTCTCGCCTTCATGGTTTATCAGCTTGATGCCGTTATCGTAGTAGGGGTTATGGCTTGCGGATATCATAATTCCGCAGTCAAAGCCGTCGACCCTTGTCACATATGCGACGGAGGGTGTGGTGGTGACGTGGAGGAGGTATGCGTCCGCTCCGGAGGCGGTGAGACCCGCAACGAGGGCGTATTCAAACATATAGCTTGAGCGCCTTGTATCCTTGCCTATAACGACCTTTGCGCTCTCGGTCAAGCCCGAGCGCCTTTTTAACTCGCCGAAATACCAGCCGAGGAATCTGCCGACCTTATACGCTTCGTCGGCGGTGAGGTTTTCGTTTGCCTCGCCTCTGAAGCCGTCGGTGCCGAAATATCTGCCCATAATTGACCTCTTTTCAATATTGTGATAAAGTTATGATTTCTTTACTATAACGCCGCCTGTTTTATAGATGCTCTGCGGCGGCACAACGCCCCGAACGCACGAGAGCGGATAGATATTAGTGCCTCTGCCGATGACGGTGCCGGGATTCAGCACGCTGTTGCAGCCGACCTCAACGAAGTCGCCGAGCATTGCGCCGAATTTTTTAAGACCCGTTTCTATCATCTCTCCCTCATTTTTGACGACAACGAGGGATTTATCTGATTTGACATTTGAGGTTATCGACCCCGCGCCCATGTGGGAGCGGTAGCCGAGGATGCTGTCGCCGACATAATTATAATGCGGCACCTGCACGTTGTCAAAGATTATAGCATTCTTTACCTCAACGGAATTGCCGACAACGCAGCCGCTGCCTATCAGGGCAGAGCCTCTGATAAAGGCGCAGTGGCGCACCTCGGTATCGGCGCCGATTATGCACGGAGCGCCTATAAACGCCGTCGGAGCTATGCGGGCGCTGACATGGACCCACACATTCTCGCCGAGAAGCCTGTATTCGGAGCTGTCAAGCCCTCTGCCGAGCGAGATTATCATCTCCTTGATGCCGCCGAGCGCCTCCCACGGGTATTCAAATACGCCGAGATAATCCGCCGCGGCGGTATGGCTGAGGTCGTAAAGCTCGCTTATCCTTAGATCCAAAATTTTTCCTTCTTTCATATAGTATCGGATAGTATCGGAAAGATGCTGTTTTTATTCTATTATAAAAATGAATGCAAATACACGGATTTATCAAAAATCCCGAATTAAATTTACCATAAATAACGTCTAAGGTCAAGATTGCAAAGCCCGAAAGTATTAAAATACAAGAAAAGTTAATTTTTTCGAAAAATGATGTTGTATTTTGTTCACAGTTATGATACAATTAAGAAATAATTTTGTAATACAAGCATGAAAGGAACGATGCTACATGGGCGAAAAGCTCCAACTGCTTATCGCAATGGCGGGCTATATGCTGATAGTCATTCTCATCGGTATATTTTTCGCAAAGAAATCACAGGCTAATTCAGAGAACTACTTCCTCGGCGGACGCTCGCTCGGCCCCTGGGTCGCCGCAATGAGCGCCGAGGCTTCCGACATGAGCGGCTGGCTCCTCATGGGTCTGCCCGGCGTTGCTTATTGGTGCGGCATTGCCGACGCCGCCTGGACGGCTATCGGCCTCGCAGTCGGCACATATATCAACTGGCTGCTCGTCTCAAAGAGACTCCGCTCCTACTCGATAGTATCGGGCAACTCTATAACCGTGCCCGACTTCCTGAGCAACCGCTTCCATGAGAAGAAAAAGGTCATACTTACCATCGCCGCCGGATTCATCATCATATTCTTCACCATCTATGCAGCAAGCTGCTTCGTCACCTGCGGCAAGCTCTTCTCCGGCCTGTTCGGCTATTCATATCACTCGATGATGATAGTCGGCGCCGCATTCGTGCTCATCTACACCATTCTCGGCGGTTTCCTTGCCGAGAGCGCATCTGACTTCATGCAGGCCGTCGTTATGATAATCGCCCTTGTCGGGGTGTTTGTCTGCGGCACTGTCAAGGCAGGCGGCATCAACGCCGTTATTGAGAACGCAAGAGCCATTCCCGGCTATTTCTCACTGACCGCAATTGCGAACCCCGTGACCGACACCAACGGAGTGCAGCAGGCGCTTAACGGCTCCCCGCTCTTCGGCGAAGGCTCGGAATACGGCTTCCTTACCATACTTTCGACCGCTTCGTGGGGCCTCGGATACTTCGGCGTGCCCCAGGTGCTCCTGCGTTTCATGGCTATCCGCAAGAGCTCCGAGCTTAAAAGATCCCGCCGTATAGCTACAGTCTGGGTCGTTATCTCGCTCACCGCCGCCGTATTCATCGGCGTGCTCGGCAGATATCTCCTGCCCACCGACGCAGCCCTTGCAACTCAAAGCGGCGCAGAGAACGTCTTTGCCCACCTTGCACAGCTCCTGTTCCATCCCCTGCTTGCAGGCGTGGTGATGGCGGGTATCCTCGCAGCGACCATCAGCTCCTCCGACTCCTATCTGCTGATAGCCGCCTCGGCAGTCTCCAAGAATATCTTCGGCAGCGTTATCAAAAAGAACGCTACCGACAAGCAGATAATGCACGTCTCAAGAGCCGTCCTCCTGCTCATCACCGTATTCGGCATGGCTATAGCCTGGGACGAAAACAGCGTTATATTTGAGGTCGTTTCCTTCGCATGGTCGGGCTTCGGCGCCACCTTCGGCCCCATCATTCTCTTCTCCCTCTTCTGGAAGAGAGTCAACAGGCCCGGCGCTATCGCAGGTATGCTCGCGGGCGGTATATCCGTCTTTGTTTGGAAGCTCCTGCTCAAGCCCCTCGGCGGCATCTTCGGCATCTATGAGCTGCTTCCCGCATTCCTCGTCTCCTGCATCTTCATCGTGGTCGTTTCGCTTCTCACCGAGAAGCCCTCGGCCGAGATGGAAGCCGAATTTGAAAAGGCTCGCACCTATAGCGAAACCTGATCTGAATAATGTCACTCCGTGCGCCGAAAAAGCGTGCGGAGCTTTTTTTATTGAAAAAACATGACCCATATGTTAAAATAAACTCGACAGGCGGTGATATTATGGCAAAAATACTTGTAGTCGAGGATGATTTCTTCCTGCGTGACGGGCTTTCGGAGCTGCTGACCAAGGAGGGCTACGAGCCTGTAACGGCTCAGAACGCCGCCGAGGCTCAGGCTCGGCTCGCCGGGGATAAATTCTCGCTGATAATCCTCGATGTGATGCTGCCCGACGGCAGCGGGCTTGATATCTGCACGGCGCTTCGCAGCCGAGGCTGCGGCACACCCGTGCTCTTTCTGACCGCCTGCGACGATGAGATACAAATAGTCAGAGGGCTTGACTCAGGCGCGGACGACTATGTGACGAAACCGTTCAGGCTCCAAGAGCTGCTTTCGCGCATCCGTGCGCTGCTCAGGCGCAGCGAGCTTGCCGACAAGCCGACCGAGAGCGGCGGTATATCGCTTGAGCGCAGCAGCATGACCGTTCGTAAAAACGGCGAGAATGTGTTTGTGACACCGACGGAGTATCAAATACTCTCCATGCTTATGCACGGCAGAGGCGTCACCGTCACCCGCACTCTGCTGCTGCAAAACATATGGGACGACAACGGCAGCTTTATCGACGATAACACCCTTTCCGTCCACATCAGCCGCCTGCGCGAAAAGATCGGCGCAGAGCATATTGTGACCGTGCGAGGCGTCGGCTACAGATGGGAGGACGGCAATGAATGAACTGCTGATATCCGTTATCGTCGTTTTGATTGCCGTGATCATAGCGCTTGCGGCGGCGATAATAATCAAAAATCGGCGGCTCAGCGCATTGAAGCGCAGCATTGACAGCTTCATGCGCGGCGGCGAGCCTTTCCTAAGCCTAAAGGACGATAAGCTCTCACAGCTTGAGAACAGCGTTGGCGAGCTTGAGAATGCCCTGCTGCTTGAAAAGGCGAACACGGGGAACGCCGTCAGGGAGAACGAACGCTTCGTTGCGGATATATCGCACCAGCTCAAAACTCCGCTTGCGGGTCTGCGGCTCTATTGCGAGATGGACAGAGCCGAAGCACCGACCCCGAGGAACGAAAAGCAGCTCGAGCTTATAAGTAAGACCGAGCGCCTTATACACGAGCTGCTCAGAATGGAGAAGCTGCGCTCGGACTCATATCAGCTTGAGATGAAGAGCGAGAATTTGGCGGAAATTGCGACTGAAAACGCCGAATATTTCCGTAAGCTCTTCCCCGATAGGGTGATAACCGTCTCGGGCGAGGCTCAACTGCGCTGCGACGGGCAATGGCTCGGCGAAGCGATAGGCAACGTGATAAAGAATTCCTGCGAGCACACAGACAGCGGCGGGCATATCAATATAGCCGTCGAGCAAAGCGAGTGCTCGGCGCAGATAGTTTTTGAGGATGACGGCGGCGGAGTGCCGAGCGAGGAACTGCCGAAGCTCTTCATGCGATTTTACCGCGCCTCAAGCTCGGCAGCGGGCAGCGCAGGAGTCGGCCTTGCGATAACCAAGGCGATAGTCGAGAAGCACCACGGCACGGTCACCGCCGAGAATACCGATAAGGGTCTGCGGACGGTTATGTGCTTCCCCATCCTCACGGGCGAGGAAAAAATACAATATTAAATCGCGGGGAGCTTTACGCTCCCCTTTTTCTTACGAAATCTTAAGATTAAAGTCACCGAAAAGAAAGATTGACATGATATCATATACGATAGAAAGGGCGTGATTATTATGAAAATACTTGAATGCACCTCGCTGACAAAGGAATATATCAGCGGCGAAAACACCGTAAAGGCGGTCGATGATATCAGCGTCAGCTTTGACAAGGGCGAATCCTGCGCCGTTACAGGCCCCAGCGGCTCCGGCAAATCAACGCTGCTTCACCTGCTCAGCTCACTTGAGGCGCCGACCGCGGGCGACATTATATATAATGACGTGAAGCTGTCGAACTATAATGACAATCAGCTATCCATTCTCAGACGCAGACGTTTCGGTTTCGTATTCCAAGCCTACAACCTTGTTCAGGAGCTTACGGGGTATGAGAATATCCTGCTGCCCGTCATGCTCGACGGCAAAAAGCCCGACGAGGAATATCTGAATAAAATAATAGATATGCTCGGTATCCGCGACCGCCTTGAACATCTGCCGTCGGCGCTCTCGGGCGGCCAGCAGCAGAGGATAGCCATTGCGAGGGCGCTTGCAAACAAGCCCTCGGTGCTCTTTGCGGATGAGCCTACCGGCAACCTTGACGGCAAAAGCGGGCGCGAGGTGCTCTCGCTGCTGAAATATACGGGCAAGGAGCTTGGCGTAACGCTGATACTCGTCACCCACGACCTCCATGTTGCCGAGCAGGCGGAGCGCGTTATCACAATCGAGGACGGCCGCATCGTCTCCGACACCAAGAATTCGGAGGGCTGAGATGAAAAAGCCGACTGTTAACCGCCTTGCCCTCGGCAGCCTGAGGGCAAGGCGCAGGCAATACCTGCTGATGATAACGGGCATAATTCTCGCAATGACCTTCGCCGTTTCAATAGCGCTGCTGCTCGTATGCATGGACGCCTCAAACAAAGCGGACAGAAAGGCTCGCTACGGCAACAGCGACCTGCTCATACTCGACTGCGGCGATATCGACTTTGCCGAGATGCAGGCACAGGGCAAGATAACCGAATATGCCTTTGCAAACGTGCTCGGTTACGGCTACACCGACCCTAAGGATAAGAGCAACGGCACGGCGATAGCATTCTTTGACGATGCGGCTATCCCCCTCGCCTACCCCGCATTCATTGAGGGCGGTATGCCCCAAAAGGCGGGCGAAATAGCGATTGAGCGCTCGGCGCTGATAGCCCTCGGGCTGAGCGGCGCCAAGGTCGGCGACACGATAACGCTGACGGTCGAGGACGTTGACGGCGCAAATGCGGCGGAGAAGTCGTATCTGCTCACGGGCATAATGCGTGACAAGCGCAAGAATCTAATAAACAGTATGCGTAACTCGTTTGATACAGAGCATTACCCATCGGCCGTCGTGAACGCCTCGGAATATGACCCGTCAACCCAAAAGCTGCACCGAGTTTGCTACGCCAACGCCTCCGCCGGCTTTTTGAGATATCAGACCATGCTTGAATTCTTTGACTCTTACGGTATTGAGGTCGGTGAATGGAATTCTTCTGACTTCTACGGCTTTTACGGCGACAACACTCCGTATCTGCTAAGGACGGTGCTGCTGTGCGTCTTTGCGGCGGTGCTGGCGCTCATATCCTGCATAGGCATAATCAATTCCTTTAGCTCAAATCTCGCAGAGCGGCGCAAGCAGATCGGCATGTTGCGTGCCGTCGGCGCAACAAAGCGGCAGATAATCAGAATATACGGCAGAGAGGCGCTGGTGATAAGCCTCATCTGCGCCCCCGCAAGCATTCTGCTCTCGATCGGGGCGGTATTCGCCGTGACCAAGGCGGTCGGCGACGGCTTCATCTTCACGCTGAATGTGCCCATACTGCTGCTCGGCGCTTTGCTCGGCATTGCCTGCGTAATGGGGGCGGCGCTTGTCCCTCTGGTCAGAGCCTCAAAGATAACACCGGTGCAGGCTATCAGAGATATCGACATGACCCGCAAGATGAAGCGGCTGAAGCTCAAAAACAAGCTCAGCTTCGACCCATCAAAGCTGATAGCAAGGCGAAATCTTATATTCCGCAAGGGTCGCTTCGTCCTCGTGAGCACTCTGCTTGCTCTGTCGGTGGTGCTCATCTGCTGCGCCTTTAACTTCATGAGGTATGTTCTCAGCGACTACGACTATATAGAGACCATGCCCGATTATTCCATGTCACGAAGCGGCGGCACTGTCTGGTCGAACTATGTGAATTATCCGCTTCTCGAAAATGAGTCGTCATTCAGCAACGAGGTCAGGCGCAAGGTCGAGGCAACGCCGTATATCGGCAAGGTCACGGGCGCAAAATACGGCAAAATAATAATCCCTCTAAGCGGCGAATCGGATTACGTCAATCTTTTTAAGGCAAAAGCCATATATGACATAAGCCGACCCTATACCGACGAAGAAATGGCAGAGACCTTGGAACAGCTGAAAAATTCGGTCAAGAGCGGCAATATCGCTGAAAATGACGAATACAAAAACCGCCGTGAATACTACTCGCTAAGCGGTGACTACGCCGAAGCCGTTGTGCATTCGTATGACACGAGCGAAATCAAAAGTCTGTTTGCTCCGCTGGTGATCGAGGGCAGCATAAACACGGATAAATTACTTTCCGGCGAGGAGATAATCCTATATGTGCCTCAGCGGATAAGTGTCAAAACCGAATATAAGACCGACAGTCACGGCGCGTCGTGGACTTATCCGTTCATTAATTTGGATATATCCCCGGAGGAAGAGGAGGGATGCGATCTTGTTACAAAGCAGGATTATTTCCACGTCGGCGACGAGATAGAATTGACGGTCGCCAGCTGCGACAGAATGCCCGAAACGCAGGATTCACTCTTTGACGGCGTGAGCATAAACGACGCCGAAGCCTTTGATCACCCCGAGGGTATGACGGTGACGAAGAAAAAAGTGAGAATCGGAGCAATAGTCAGTAATTATCGCTCCGGCGACAGATACACGGTTTGGACGTATTCGGCTCTACCGATAGTTGCAATTACCGTACATCAGGCGGCTGACGCACTCATCCCGAATCTGCCCTACTCCGACCTGAATCTCAATGTGCAGGACGGCGTTCAGATAACTCAGGAAATCGACGACGATATAATGAGCGGGCTTGAGAACGCCGCGATCAACGTGATAGAGCCGAGGATCTATTCAAAATTCCGTGATGATTTGGAGAATACTCAGACATATCGCGGCGTTTTCTTCGCCATGCTTGCGGTCATAATGCTGATATTCACGGCGGTCGCCAGCCTTATCAACAACTTCCTGACGGCTCAGGTCAGGGAAAGCAAGCAAAAGGTCGGCACGCTGAGGACGGTCGGCGCCTCAAAGAGTGTATTGACCGGATCCTTCATTTATCAGCTAATCGCAATGACGGGCACAGGCGCGGCAATAGGCTACGCAGTCTATCTGCTCGGGTATCTGCTGCTCACGGCGATATTGCATTCGATGAATTCAACCGGGCTCAGCGAAATAACGGAGCATTTCGGCGCGCCGCAGTTGTGGCAGGCGGCAATATTCTGCGCGGTTTTGTTTGCCGTTTGCAGCGTCAATCTGTATTCCAAGGTCAGCAGGCTGATGAAATACAGCATAGTTGAGAATATAAGGGAGCTTTAACAGATGAAAAGAATATTTGCAATTTTCGCCGTGCTTTGCCTGCTGCTCCTCCCCTGTCAAGCCTTTGCGGCAGAGGAGACAGCCCCCGAGGCGCCGAAGCTGATAGTCACGGGCGTTGCCGTCCCCGGCGGTGAGCTGGCGGCGGGCGAGAGCGCGGGAATAACCGTGACAATAAAAAATATGAGCCGCAGCAGCGCCGCAACGGACATACGCATAGCCCTCAGCGACGCTCAGGGCGGCATAACCAGAAACGGCTCGGGCTATATCCGTGAAATAAGGGCGGGCAGAGAAACACAATGGACGATGAATGTGAATGTGCTGCCCGAGGCGGCGGACGGCAACCACGCCCTGACCCTCACGATGGATTATTCAGCGGGCGGCGGGGTCGGCGGCACATCCACCGAGACGATAAACGTCAAGGTCAGCGGCATAAAGACGACCTCAGAATTGACCGACAAATCTCAGCCGAGGGCAATGGTGACGGGCTGCGACATCGGCGGCGGCTTCGTCTCCCCCGGGAGCAGCACCGCCGTGACGGTAAAAATCAAAAACACAAGCACCAAAAAGGCGATGAAAAGCATCAAGCTCACCTTTGCCGAGGAGAGCGGGGAGCTGATATGCGACGGGCTCGGCACGGCCTATCTGCCGCTGCTCGGTGCGGGGAACGAATACGCATGGGTGATAAATCTCACCGCGGCAAACACAGCAAAATCGGGCGAGCACAAGGCGACGATCACCGCCGAATATGAGGACGACGAAGGCACTCAGCTCACCTCAAGCGACACCGTACGCATACCCGTGCGCCAATCTGTGAGCCTTGAATACAGCGGCGCGGCTCTGCCCGCAAAGCTCGTGCAGGGCGACTCCTCGGCGGTCAGCGTGGTATTTATGAATACCGGCAAGAGCACGATATACAACTGCATCATGCAGTTTGACGTTGAGGGCGTAAGCTCGGGCGGCTCTATTCTCATCGGCACGATAGCTGCGGGCGAGAGCAAGAGCGGCACGGCGAATCTGCGCCCCGGCAGCGGCATCCTCGGCGAGGTCAGCGGAGCTCTCACTATCAGCTACGAGGACGACTACGGCGAAAAATACAGCGAGATCGTTGAAGTCTCATCGTCCGTCACAGAGAAAGCCGTTGCCGCATCGACGGATGAAGCGAAAGAAAACAGGAATCCCCTTTGGTGGCTTTTCCTGCTGCTCGGGCTGGCAATCGGCGGCGCGGCGGGCGCAGGCACACCGCTTGCGATAATAAGCAGAAAACGCAGACTTGAGGACGAAAAAAGGCTGTAAGCAGCATTAAGCCCCGTATGGCAACCGTCATACGGGGTCTTTTCATCAGAAAATCGGTCAAAAATCAGCATCGACATATTAAGATATAAAATTCAGAAAAAATTATATTTTTTACAAATATATTATTGACAACGTCAAGACATTGTGCTATAATACATTCAGCAGCAAAGCAAAAGCAAACAAAAGTCTCCACTCTCTCCTTTCCTCTGTTAAACAGCCCCCTGCCGTGCATCGCAGGAGGCTGTTTTTCTTTAACAAGCGTTCACAAAAAAGCTCGGCGCACGGGACAGCCGTGAACCGAGCCATAAATTTTATTAGATTTCTTCGATATCGACGCCGAGAATGACGATATCGTCAAGCGGCTTATCCATAGCGTTTCTCGGGGCGGCGGCAATTGCGTCAACGGTCTCCATGCCGTCGATCACCTGACCGAAAACCGTATGCTTAAAGTCGA
>OIBF01000595.1_pt1 | contig 11064 bp, 6 predicted proteins | sample 1580921 | NCBI WGS metagenome assembly OIBF01 (sample SAMEA3882506, study PRJEB24775) | human gut metagenome | biome: human-associated habitat; feature: intestine environment; material: feces | place: Netherlands | collected 2009/2010
CCAAGCCGAAGGCGTTCATATGCGTGGTGAACGGACGGGCCGCGGCGCCGCCGTGCACGGTCTGCAGCATCGGGGTCTCGACCTCGAGGAAGTCATGGTCGGCGAAGGTCTTGCGCAGGGAGGCTACGGCCTTGGAACGGTTGCGCACCATGTTGCGGATCTTCTCGTCCGCGATCATGCCGATGTACGGCTTGCGGGTACGGGTGTCCTCGTTCAGGTCCTTGTGCAGCGCCGGCAGCGGCTGCAGCGCCTTGGCCGCGATGGCCCATTCGGTGGCGAACACGGACAGTTCGCCGGTCTTGGAGGCAATCACACGGCCCTTGATGAACAGGTGGTCGCCCAAATCGACCAGCTGCTTGAACTGCTTCAGGGAGTCGGCGCCGATCTCCTTCTTGGAGATCATGCCCTGGATCTTGGTGCCATCGCCGGCGGACAGCTGCACGAAGCACAGGCCGCCCGCGTTGCGCAGGAACAGCACACGGCCGGCGATGCCGACCACGTCCTCGGTCTCGTCGCCCGCTTCGAGCTTGCCGTCATACTTGGCGCGGACCTCTTCGATGGTGGCGGTGACGTCAAGGGTCACCGGGTACGGCTGGATGCCTTCCTTAAGCATCATGGCGCGCTTGGCCACACGCATCTGCACCTGCTCCGGGTGGGCCAGCGGGCCGAATTCCTTATTGGACGGGTCCACGGCCTCGTCCAGCGCGGCGCCGCCGTTGATCTTGGCGCGAATCGCAGCATCCTGCTGCAGCAGCATTTCGGCGCGTTCCACCGTGGTCATGGTGGGAACTGCGGCCTCTTCTTCGTTCTGATTCTCTTGGGATTCGTTGGTCTCAGTCATAAGCCCCAAGTGTACCGAGAAGCCACTACACAACACGCGACACGCCGACCTTGCATACAGCGCCCAATCGTGTAATATATCCAACTGTTGCCAAACGGGCTGTAGCGCAGCTTGGTAGCGCGCTTCGTTCGGGACGAAGAGGCCGCGGGTTCAAATCCCGCCAGCCCGACAACTAAGGCGGAACTTCGGTTCCGCCTTTTTCTTTGCCTTTCCATCAAACCGACGCTTGGCACCGTCTCACCGTCGGTTTCGCGGGAATCGCAATATCGAACCGACGCTTGGCACCATCCAAGTGCTGGTCCGGCGGACAATCCAAAATAAGGAATCCCCATGAAGAGAAGCATTCTGGCGCTGGCCTCCGGCGCCTTCATCCTCGGCGCCGCCGAATTCGTGATGATGGGCATCCTGCCCCAGACGGCCACCGCCATGCATGTCAGCATTCCCGCGGCCGGCCATTACATCTCCGCATACGCCATCGGCGTGTGTGTCGGCACACTGATCCTGGTGTTCGGCCGCAAGGTGCCGCCGAAGCATCTCATCATCCTGTTCATGGCCATCGCGTTGGTCGGCAACACGCTCAGCGCCGTCTCCTTCTGCTCGCCGATGCTGCTGGTGGCGCGTTTCATTTCCGGCCTGCCGCATGGCGCGTTCTTCGGCACGGCCACGCTGATCGCCAAAACGCTTGCCGACAAGGGCAAGGAGGCACAATCCGTGTCCATGATGGTGATGGGCCAGACGGTGGCCAACATGCTGGGCGTGCCCGCGGGAACGTTGCTCGCCGAGGCGATGTCCTGGCGGCTGGCGTTTGCGATTCTGGCCGCCTGGGCGCTTATGACGATCGTCGTGGTGATTTTGTGGGTGCCGTCCATCGATCCGATCAAGGACGCCGGCATCAAGGGGCAGTTCCGCTTCCTCACCCATCCCGGCCTGTGGCTGATTCTGCTGGCCGTGTTCTTCGGCAATTCGGGCATCTTCTGCTGGTGGAGCTACGTGTCGCCGTGGTTGCAGAAAACCGGCGGATGGTCGGCGACGATGGTGCCGATGCTGATGGTGCTCGCCGGCCTCGGCATGGTGGTCGGCGGCATCGTGGGCGGCAGGCTGACCGACCTGTGGAAGGCGGGCGCGACCGCGGCGCTATCGCACGGCATCGCCTTGTGCGGACTGTTGCTGGTCTTCCTGTTGCCCGGTAATCATGCGACCACCGCGTTGCTGACGTTCATCATCGGTTTCGCGCTGTTCTTCAATTCATCGCCACAGCAACTGCTGATGGTGCAGGCGGGCGAAGGCGGCGGCGAGCTGATTGCCGGTGCCGCCGTACAAATCGCCTTCAATTTCGGCAATGCGATCGGTTCCATCGTCGGCGGAGCGGCACTGACCGCGACGGCGATGAATTACCATTTCACCGGCATCGCAGGCGCGCCGATCAGCCTGCTCGCCGTCATCCTGCTGGTGCTCTACACCCGTCGCTACGAAGCCCGCGCCTAGCCCCATCCCAACCTTCCCATCCTTCTCCCCCAAATCCCATCTCAGCGTCGATCCCATCGCCCCCAATCCGCGAAACCGACGCTGAGGAGGGTCTAAGCGTCGGTTTGGCGGAAATCGCAATATCAAACCGACGGTTGGAGGACGCTCAGCGTCGGTTTGGCGGAAAGGTGCGGCGAAACCGACGGGTTTCCACATATCCACAGGTGGATTGTGGAGGGGATTATTGCGATTTTCCCCTGATTTCGTATTGTTTTACGGCACGGGAGCATTGACTCGCGGCGCAGGAATTGCGATTGTTCCGCGGATTCCCCATGATTCCGTGTTTTCCGCGCCACGCACGCCGAATACGACTAGAGTGGCGTACCGTGCGAAGCATTGTGAAACGAATTCTCGTCACCTGCGCGGCGACTACCGCGCTGGCGCTTCTTCTGACCATGGTCCTATGCGCGCTCGGCAATGCGATGGCGCCGAAATGGCAGGTCGAGCCGTTCACGGACCATATCACGCTCACCACGACCAATACCGCTATCCAGGCCGTTGACCCGGCCACAGGTGCCGTGCTCAAAACCCCGCAGGAGGGCGCGTACCGCACCAAGGAAACGCATATCACGGTCGCGTTGGACGGCGGCCATCGTTCGCGAGCCGCTCGACGCGCCGGCAGATCGTCCCGCATGCCTGTTCCTGCACGGTTCGGGCACCGGCAAATCGTCGGAGGCGTTCGGCGACGTGGCGAACGCGATGGCGTCGGCCGGCATCACCACTCTCGTGCCGGACAAACGGCTCGACAACTACACCATGCTGCACCGCGACTACGTGTCCAGCGCGCACGACTATGCGAAATCGCTGGAAATCCTGAGAAAATGGCCGGGCGTGAGCAGATCGGAAACCGGCATCTACGCCGAATCGGAAGGCACATGGATCGCCACCGTGCTGACGCAACAGCATCCGGATCTTGCCTTCGCCATCCTCACCTCTCCCCCGGTCGTTTCGGGCCGTCAGCAGATGACGCTCGCAGCCACCAATTATCTGACCGCCGCGGGCGCACCCGATGCCGTCAAGCAGCTTATTCCGCGCATCACCAGCCTTGGCACACAACGCATGGGACTCGCCTATGCGGATTTCGACGCGGCCAAATACCGCAGATCGCTCACCATGCCGCTACTCATCAACTATGGCGTCAAGGACACAGCCATGCCGGTCGAACAGGGCGCGCGGCTGCTGATCAAAGCTGCAAACCAGGCTGGCAATACGAATGTGACGCTGCGGTATTATGACGCGAACCATCAGCTTCGAACCGGTTCGAATCAGACGGTTCCGGGACTGCCGTTGGAACCGCATTACACGCACGATCTGGAGGATTGGATCAACGCGGTGACGAGCGGCACGGGTGCGAACGGCTGGGCAACGCCGATGATCGCCGGAACGCAGCCGAATCAGACGGTCACGGCACCGCTGAAGACCCCGCCCGCGCTGGTGAAGTCGATGGGTGTGATTGTCGGCGCAATCGCGGTTTGCCTGCTCTGCGCGCTGCTGGCGATGTGCGGCGCGCCAATTCTGCTCATCGCCGGCTGGGTGCGCGAGCGCCGTGCGTCACGGCGGGTATCGCACGATTCGGCTTCGACGGAACCGGCGGAGCCAACGGATTCGACTTCAATGTTTTCAACGGATGCGACCACACCGACAGGTCCGTCCACACAACCGAATGCGGCACGTCCAATCGCAATAACCGACCATCGATTCCCGGTCGGCATGCGCGTCGCACTGGCGCTCAACACCCTCCTTGCCGTCGGCACGACCGGCGTGTTCCTGGCGTATCTGGTCACCGTCATCATTGATGCGATCTCGTTGACCGACAATTCGGCGGTGCTTGCCAAGAACTGGCATGCCATCGTCATGCTCACATGGCTGAGCCTTGTCGCGTTCGCCTGGCTGTTGGCGGAAATCATCGTGGACGCGTGCCGTCGTCATGCTAGGAATCGCGCGATTGCAAGCATAGATGACGATGCGGATATGAATAATGGCCACGATGCCGCAGCCAGAAGCCGATGCGATATAGGAAAAGATGGAAAAGCATGCATCGGATCCGGCCATGTCATCGTGGCCACGTGTGTGGTGGTGTCGGCGGCGCTATCGTTGGCGCTGCTGGCTTTCTGGGGACTGTTCTGCTGACTGGCGTTCCCGTCGGCGCAGACGCACCGCGGCGACGACGGCCCAGACCACGGAAATGATGAGCAGCAGCGCGCCGAGACCGCCGACCACGTAGAAGAACAGCGTCGAGGGATTCGGCATCCACCGCCATGCGCCGATGGGCAGCAGGCACAGCATGGACATCAGGCCGATCAGGCAGAAGAACACGCCCAGCACGATGGTTCCGGTGCTTGGTCCGGACGGGCGGATTACCAGCTCGCCGTCCGTTTTGCCGATGCGCACTTGCTTGGAGGGGTCGACCGGCTCGGCTGATTTGGCTGGATCAGCCGATTTGACGGAACCGGTCGGACGTGCCGAACGGCCCGCAAAGCTTCCGCGCATGTCTTGTCCGGAGGTTTCCAGCGATTCGGCCTCGTCCTGCGATTCGAACTTCCTCTGCGCTTCCGGACCGCCGTCGAACGGCTTCTGGAACGATTCGGTCTTCGCCTCGCCCGGATCGTCGACGGCCGGCAGGGTTTCCGTGGGCTCGTCCGAGACCTCCGCGATTCCCATGACGTCGGTCAACGGCACTTCACGGGTTTTCTCGTCACTCATTTCGTTTCCTTTCCGCTGGCGCTTTTCCCGACGTTCTTTCCATCGACGCTGCCATGCGATTGGCCGCCCGTCGTTCCCACTGGCAGCTTGCTGTCGGACGTGTACTGCATGGTGACACTGCCGCCGACCGTTCCATCGACGTTGACATACAGATCCGGTTCCTCCGGAGCCTTGTCCGAATCGATCGACGGCCAATACCACTTGTTCTCGTAGATCGTTTTGAATGCCTTGTCGAGATCCGTGCCGGCGTATACCGAATCCTGCGAATCGTTCTCCGTATCCGAACCGGCATCGCCCGCATCATCATCGCCGGAATCGTCGAAATCGGTGGTGCCGTTGAGCGCCGGAACGCCCTTGTTCACGCCATGATGGCCGAGTCCCGAATCATCGTTCTCGTCGAGGGACAGGCCCATGAAGCCCGTGCCGTTGAAGAACGTAATCCCGTCCGGCCCTCCTATGTAATCCGTGACGTTGGTGTAGCCGTCGTCCGGATCGCTGACCGACCACTGGCATCCGTCCGGCAGCGTGACCACCACCTGGGCGTTCACCACCACCAGATTCAGCTTCCCTGTCGGACATGAGCTTTCGCCGTACGTGCCGTCGTTGAGCTTGACCTTGTGCTTGCCATGCGCTGCCGGATATCCGCTCAAATCGATGTCGAGCACATCGTTGGCGTAGTTCTTGCCGACCACCACCAGTCCCTGTTCGTATCGTTTCATCTGGGCGTCGCTGGTGTCGCTCCATGTCACGATGCCGGAGACCGTCGTGCGGTGGTAGTCATTCGACATCATCCAATCGCGGCTTTCCCATGCCACCGCACTCGTGCAGAACGTCATCACCACGGCCATGAACGCCGCGCACCATGCCAGCGGATGCAGGCCGCCGGTGCGACGGCCCATGCAACCAAGCACGACGATCACCACGCCGATTCCCAGGCAGATGCCGCCGCAGCACAGTGTGGCGAGACGCAGCACGCGCAAGGCGTAATCCCAATCAACCGGCATCGTAATGGCGTACCAGCCAGATCCGGCGATCGCCAGCAATGCCAAGCCAAGCGTCACCAGTACCAGCAGCGGTCCGGCCGGCTTGCGGCGGGCGCGTTTCGACTGCGGCGCCGCCACCGTCGGCGGAGCGGTGAAGGTCGGCGGCACATTGGCCGTGGCAAACGCTGCAGGCGGGTTCACCGGCTGCTGAAACGTCTGGTATAGCGATTGGACGGGACGCGCGTACTGCTGGTAGCCGGAAGGCGCGGGACACGTCGACTGCGGCATCGGCTGGCCTGGCGTGCCGGGCATGTTTGCAGTGGTGGCCGTGTTCGTGGACATCGGCTGCGGCATATATTGCGATTGCGCAGGCCGCACCGGCTGTCCCGGCTGAACGGGCTGAGCAGGCTGCCCAGGCCACGATCCGCCCTGCTGCGGCGGCTGCCAGCTCGCCGCATACGACTGGCGGTTCACCAGCAGCCAGAACACCAGCACGGCCACGCCGAACGCCAGCCATCCGGCGCCGGGCAGGCACAGCGCCACCGCGGCGCATACCAGCGCGCCCGCGCAGTTCCAATCCCAATGGCCGTTGACCAGCTCCTCGCACAGGATCCGGCCATCCGTCTCGTCCGGTAGCAGGAACCAGGCCAATGCGTAGAACGCCGCTCCGGCGCCGAACAGTAGCGAGGTGAGAATCACCAGCGCGCGGACCAGGGTGGCGTTCCATCCCAAGCGGCGCGCCACGCCGTCGCACACGCCTGCGATCCACCGGTTGCGGCCGCGCGTGATCCGGCTGGAGCGGATCCATGCGAAGAATCGATTGCCGCGATTCGGCTGCGGCTGATACATCGGCGGCCGTGGCTGCGATTGCGGTTCGGCAGAACCAGCGGCACTGCCGCCTTGCGGATTGTTGTTTGCGTTGCTCATATCTCCATTACAGCAATCCGCAGCCGTCATACGTATCGGGGAACACCCTGAATCTGCCCTGAACACCAGCTGAAAGCCCTGAATCGGCATCCCCGACAGGGCACAATGGAAGCATGAAGTCCTTAGCCAAACCGCGATACACGCAGGAACAGTACGACCAGGCCAGCGCGGTCTACATGCGCTGGTGCTACGTGCAGGCCCTGCGCGAAGGCCGTCCCGTGCCGTCCAAGCCGGCGCGACTGCCGTTGCTGCGCCCGACGTACGGCCGCGAGGTCGCTGGCGTGGCCAAGGCCGTCAGCATGCATCTGGGCGTGTCCGTTCATCTCATCCGTTTCATTTTCGTGGTCACCACGTTTTTCTTCGGTGCGGGCGCGATCGCCTATATTTTTCTGTGGATCACCGTACCCGTCGGAGACCCGGTCCAGCAGGCGTACGTCATCGCCGGCAGCCAGCCCGTCGAGAACGCGCCGCTGTCCCACGGCAACGTGAGGAACGTAAGAAACCTAAGGAACGTCGGAAACGGCGGCGCGCAATCGCAAGACAGCGACGGCAACGCGGACGGCATGCAATCCGGCAGCGGAGCACAATCGTCCGAAAGCCTGGAACAGATGTTCGCCAACGCGCCGAGACCCGCGCTGCTGGCCATGGCGGGACTGCTTATGCTGGGCCTATGCGTGGCGATGGCGGCGAAAGGCATTGAAGGCACGCTGATTGTGCCGTTGCTGCTCGGCGTGGTCGGCGTCGGCGTCTCCTGGCTGCGGTTCAACGCGAAGGACGGCCAATTATGGACGATGCTCGGCGGCATCGCGGTCATTTTCGTCGCGTACGCGATCTACATCGCCACCCACGTGCGCATTATGCAGTCCGCACGGCACGCCACGTTCACCATGCTCGTCGCCGGTTTGGCGCTGCTTGTCGGCGTGTTGCTGGCGATTGTGCCGTGGATTATGACGCTGGTGCGTGATTTGGGCACGGAACGCGCGCTGAAGGAACGCGAGGAGGAGCGCGCCGACATGACCGCCCACCTGCACGACGGCGTGCTGCAGACGCTGGCGCTGATCCAGTTGCATGCCGGCGACCAGCAGACCGTGTTTTCACTGGCAAGGCAGCAGGAACGCGAGTTGCGCGAATGGCTATATCAGGAGCGCACCACGTCGGACCGTTCCGTCAACGCCGGTTTGAAGCAGATCGCAGCGCATGTGGAGGACACGCACGGCAAGCCGATCGAGGTGGTGACGGTGGGCGACGCGCGGCCGAGCGCGCAGACCGACGCGTTGTTGGATGCCACGCAGCAGGCGCTCGTCAACGCCGTGACGCATGGCGGCGAACCGGTGTCCGTCTACTGCGAGGCCGGCGACAAGCTGGTGGAGGTGTTCGTACGCGACCATGGCGACGGCTTCGACGTCGACGCCATTCCAGCGAATCGCCTGGGCATCCGCGAGTCCATCATCGGACGTATCAAGCGCCGCGGCGGTACAGTGGAGATTGTGTCGAGGCCCGGCTGGGGCACGGAGGTGCGCATGCACATGCCGATTTCAGGAGCGGCGGAGGATGCGGACAGCGCTACGACCACCACAGCGGACGGCGATACGGGCGTGCAATCGGCGCAATGAACACGGCACATGCAGCAGGTGCGGCAATGAATCAATCGAACCAAGGAGCAGGAATGAGCGAGCGGGAACAGCGCATCAGAATCGCCGTCGTGGACGACCATGAGATGTTCCGTGCGGGCGTGATCGCCACGTTGCAGCCGCATTTCGACGTGGTCGGACAGGCCGCGGATGTGGAAGGATCGGTGGCGATGATCGCGCAGACCAAACCGGACGTGGTGCTGCTGGATGTGCATGTGCCGGGCGGCGAGGGCGGCGGCGGCACCGAAATCCTCACGAAATCGCGCGCATACTCCCCCGATACCGTCTTCCTCGCGCTGTCCGTGTCGGATTCTCCGCAGGATGTCGGTTCCGTGATCCGCGCCGGTGCGCAGGGATATGTGACGAAGACTATTTCCGGCGACGACCTGGTGTCCTCCATCAAGCAGGTGCATGAGGGCTACGCCGTGTTCTCGCCGAAATTGGCGGGATTCGTGCTGTCCGCCTTCCAGAACGGCCCGAGCGCGAACGGCGCGTTCGGCGGCCCGATCCACGATGACGAGCTGGACCGGCTGTCCAATCGCGAGCAGGAGGTCATGCGGCTGATCGCGCGCGGCTACACGTACAAGGAGGTGGCTTCGGAACTGTTCATCTCCATCAAGACCGTGGAGACCCATATGAGCTCGGTGCTGCGCAAACTGCAGCTGTCGAACCGTTCCGAGCTCACCCGTTGGGCCGCGGATCGACGGATTGTGTGACGTTGCCGCCACGACAACGACAATCGCCATAAACGGCATGGAAAAGGGCTTACCGAAAAATCCTTCGGTAAGCCCTTGATTGATGCGGGCAGAGCGAGATTCGAACTCGCGGAGGCTTGCACCTCAACGGTTTTCAAGACCGTCTCTTTAGACCGCTCAGACATCTACCCTTTGCGCCTAACATCGCTGCTACGCACGAAACGCCAATATACCACAGTGCGCGGAAGTGCGACACCTGGCACAGCCTCCATCCCCGTCGCTTCCAACAGAAAACCGCACACGCATCTGCCCAGAACGACACAAACGGCACTGGGACCGTCCAACATACGAAAAGCGGCGCCGGCACAAATGCAACGCCGCTTTCACGGATTCATATCAGACGCGAACGTCTTGGAAAATCAGGCTTCCCACTTGGTCGGCTCGATGACTTCCTTGCCGCCCATGTACGGACGCATGGCCTTCGGAATTTCGATGGAGCCGTCCTTCTGCTGGTGGTTCTCGAGAATGGCGACCAGCCAACGGGTGGTGGCCAGCGTGCCGTTCAGCGTGGAGACGGCGCGGGTGTTGCCATCCTCCATACGTTCGCGGATGTTCAGACGACGGGCCTGATACTCGGTGCAGTTGGAGGTGGAGGTCAGCTCACGGTAACGGCCCTGGGTCGGCACCCAAGCCTCGCAGTCGAACTTACGTGCCGCGGAGGAGCCCAGATCGCCGGCGGCGGTATCGATGATGCGGTACGGCACCTCGACCTTGCCGAGCATTTCCTGCTCCATGGCCAACAGGTGCTCATGCTCCTTGTAGGAGTCCTCCTGCTTGGCGTAGACGAACATCTCCACCTTGTCGAACTGGTGCACGCGGATGATGCCGGAGGTGTCCTTGCCTGCTGCGCCGGCTTCACGGCGGTAGCAGGAGCTCCAGCCGCAGTAGCGCAGCGGGCCGTTCTCAAGGTTCAGGATCTCGTTCTCGTGCATGCCGGCGAGCGCCACTTCGGAGGTGCCGACCAAATACTGGTCGTCCGGCTCGCGCAGGCGGTAGATTTCGTCGGCGTGGGAGTTGAGGAAGCCGGTGCCGCGCATTACTTCCGGACGCACCAGCGTCGGGGTGATGGCCAGGGTGAAGCCGTGTTCCTCGGCCTGGTCGACGGCCATGGTGAGCATGGCGATCTGCATGCGGGCCACCTGGCCGCGCAGGAAGTAGAAGCGGGAGCCGCCGACCTTCACGCCGCGCTCCATATCGATACCGGCCACGCCGCGGCCGAGCGTCAGGTGGTCCTTCGGCTCGAAGCCTTCGGCTGCGAAATCACGGATCTGGCCGACCTTCTTGACCACGACGTAGTCGTCCTCGCCACCTTCCGGAGCTTCCGGCTCGACGATGTTGGACAGCTTCCACATGGCGGTGGTGTATTCCTCGGCTGCGGAATCGGCCTTGGACTTGTATTCGGAGACCTTCTGGGACAGTTCCTTGGTTTCGGCGATGAGCTTGGCCTTCTCGGCGATGGTGCCGTCAGAGAGCTCGTCGGCGTAGATCTTCTTGCCGGTGGGGTGCTGCTCGAGCCAGAGCTCCTCGGCGCGCTGCTCCCAGCTCTTGGCGTAGACCGAGGTGCGGGCGCAGAGGTGGTCGACGTCCTCGGGCGTGACGTACTCGGTGCACTGGGCGTCGGACTCGTGGACAATCTCGGGCAGGATCTCCGGGTTCTCCAGCATGGGGCAGGGGCGCAGCATGTTGTCGTTCCAGGGGTA
>OIBF01000596.1_pt1 | contig 11052 bp, 9 predicted proteins | sample 1580921 | NCBI WGS metagenome assembly OIBF01 (sample SAMEA3882506, study PRJEB24775) | human gut metagenome | biome: human-associated habitat; feature: intestine environment; material: feces | place: Netherlands | collected 2009/2010
GCTGGTCCCGGCCCTAATGTACTATATCTGCATCTTCAGCACCGTGGATGTGGAATCGCTCAAGGCCAACCTGACCGGCATGGATCTCAAGGATATCCCCAAGCTGCTGCCGGTGCTGAAAAAGAGTGCCAAACTGCTGCTGCCCATTGCCGTGCTCATCCTTTCGCTGTGCGTGTTCGGCTTTTCCACCTCCCGCTCGGCGCTGTATTCCATGGCCGTACTCATCATCTGCTGCTGCTTCGATAAGGACGACCGCTTCTCCCTGAAAAAGCTGGTGAATGCCCTGCGCTCCGGCGCCATCGGCTCCACCACCGTTATCACTGCCACCGCCATCTGCGGCATCATCATCAGCATGCTCACCATGACCGGCCTTGGCGTCAAGTTCTCCTCCCTGCTCATCTCCCTCGGCTCCAGCAGCCTGCTCATCTCCCTGCTGCTGGCCATGCTGGTGGCGGCGATACTGGGCGCGGTGTTCTCGCTGCTATTGGCGTTCGCGGCCATCAACCTAAGGGCAGACCAGACCATTGGCGGTACGGCGCTGAACATGCTGGCGCCCGCGCTGGTGCTGTTCCTGGTGCGTCTCATCGCCAAGCAGAACCAGCTGCTGCTGCTCAAGGGTGACTCTGCCTCCTGGTTCATGATAAAAAAGACGATGCTGGGCTTTGACAGAACCGCGGAGCTGAACTTCTTCCAGGAGACCTTCCTCAATAAGGTGTACCTGAGCAACTATGTATGCGTGCTGGTATTCATCATCCTGGCCATTATTCTGTATAAGACCCGCTTTGGCCTGCGCCTGCGTGCCTGCGGCGAGCATCCGCAGGCTGCGGACTCGGTGGGCATCAACGTTTACAAGATGCGTTACGCCGGTGTGATCCTTTCCGGCGCACTGGGCGCCATCGGCGGTCTAGCTTATATTGTGCCCCCGGTGCAGACCTGGAACTTTGAAGTCGGCGTGGCCGGTGCAGGCTTTCTGGCACTGGCAGTTATGATCTTTGGTCAGTGGAAGCCCTTCCACATCTTTGGCGCGGCAATGTTCTTTGCCGTGTTCAAGAGCCTTGCCAACATCGCAGACTCCACCTTCCTTGCACAGCTGCACTGGTCCAGCAACATCTATAATATGATGCCCTTCGTGGCCTCCATGGTCATTCTGGCCTTCACCTCCAAGAACAGCATGGCACCCAAGGCTGAGGGTATCCCCTACGACAAGGGCTCCCGTTAAGCGCTTTTGCTAAAAATCCATAAAATCAGGGCATCCGCAGCCATCAACGTGCTGCGGATGCCTTTTTTGTACGGGAGATGGCACATTTTATCCATGTATTTGCCGGTAGAAAATGGCATTTTTGCTTGTAAAATACAACGAGATATGTTATCATTAAAGAACGAATGTGTATCTATAGGAACCCGGTGTACATTTCTTGCACTGCGGAAGAACAAGAAAGGTGAGTTTCTCTATTATGGACGAAAAAACAACTATGGGACAGTCGCTCCGGAACATGGAGGACGAAGAGACCATTGATCTGATGGAACTGGCGCGCCTGCTGTGGGCTCATGCTGTGCAGATCGTGGCAGCAGCTGTTGCGGCAGCGCTGATCTGCCTGCTGGTGTGTATGTTTGCACTTACACCCAAGTATCAGGCTTCCATCAACATGATCGTGAACACCCGGCAGGACACGACTACTACCTTCACCAGTGATAACTTCAACTCGGCTAAGAACCTGATCAGCACCTATGCGGTCATCATCAAGGGCAACACCGTGCTGAACGAGGTCATTGATGAGCTGGATCTGGACATGACCTACGCCGAGCTGTACGACATGGTGGATGTTGCCGATGTGGACGCTACCCAGATCATGAAGATCACGGTCACCGATACGGATGCAGAGCGCGCAGGCGAGATCGCCCAGACGATCTCCGAAATCGTGCCCGACGTGCTGGTGGAAAAGGTGGAAGCCGGTTCCTGCAAGACGGTGAGCGATGTGTCTATCAACCCCAACAAGGTGTTCCCCCAGACCAAGAAGTACGTTGTGCTGGCTGGTCTGCTGGGTGCTGTTCTGGTGTGCGGCGTGCTGGTGCTGGCACATCTGCTGCATGATACCATTGTGGATGACGAAGATATTCAGAAGAAGCTCGGCCTGCCCGTGCTGGGCCTGATCCCGGAGGTGTAAGACGATGTGGAATCTGTTTGGTAAAAAGAAAAAAGAAGGTGAGCACCGCACCCTGCAGCTGATCACCGATAAAAAGATGCCCTTTGGCTATGTGGAGGCTTACAAGTCTCTGCGCACCAATCTGGACTTTATGGCAGGCTCCATGGACGTGCACACGCTGGTCATCACCAGTACCGTGCCGGAGGAATCCAAGAGCAATGTGGCGATCAATCTGGCGCTGACGCTGGCCGAAAGCGGCAAAAAGGTGGCGCTGGTGGATTGCGACCTGCGCAAGCCGGTGCTGCACCGCTATCTGAAGGCCGGTCACAATGTAAAGGGCGTTTCCAACGTGCTGTCCAACCAGTGCACGCTGGACGAGGCTTTGCAGGAGCTGAAGGAAATGAACATGACCTTCCTGCCCGCAGGCACCCCGCCGCCGAACCCCTCCGAGATGCTGAGCCAGCCGCAGATGCAGGCTATGGTGGATACTCTGCGCCAGAAGTTCGATTTTGTCATCTTTGATGCACCCCCGGTGTCGGTGGTCACCGATGCAGCCGTCATCGGCCGCTATGTGGATGGCGCCATCTTTGTAGTGCGCTCCGACTACGCCCCCACCGATGCGGTACGCGGCGCAGTGAAAAAGCTGCAGGATGCCGGTGTCCGGGTGCTGGGCAGCGTGCTGACCCGATACGACATGAAGAAGGCACTCAAGGGCTCCAGCTACGCATACAGCTATGCTTACAACTACAACTATGCCTACGGCAAGCAGGATGCCACTGCCGGTAAATAATAAGGAAGCATTGTTATGACAGATCTGCATTGTCACATTCTGCCCGGCATGGATGACGGCGCAAAGGATACGGCAGTCTCGCTGGAGCTGCTGCGCAGGGAATATGAGGATGGTGTGCGCAACATCGCGTTCACCAGCCACTTCAACAGCGAACGCACCACGGTAGAAGCCTTTACGGAAAAGCGGCAGGCTGCCTTTGAACAGCTGACCGCCGCACTGGAAGGGCAGCCCATGCAGTTCGACTTCAAGCTGGGTGCAGAAGTGTTCTTCTCTCCCGGTCTGTGCGAGCTGGACACCCGAGCGCTGTGCATGGGAGATACCGCCTATCTGCTGCTGGAATTCCCCACCACCCACAAGCCGCATTTTATTCGGCAGACCCTGTACAATTTGCAGCAGCAGGGCATCGTGCCGTTGATCGCGCATATCGAGCGCTACCCCTATGTGCTGGAGGATCCCACTCTATTGTACGACTGGGTAGCCGCCGGTGCCTATGCACAGATCAACGTGGGCGCCCTGCTGGAACCCAAGCTCTGCAAAAAGCTGTGCAAGTTCATCCAGTGGGGGCTGGTTCATGTCATCTCCACCGACACCCATTCCCCGGACAAGCGCCCGCCTCGCATGGCACAGGGCGTGCAGCAGCTGGAAAAGCTGCTGGGTAAGGAAACTGCCGCCCGCATCGTGCGCAACGGCGATGAGCTGTTCCACGATCAGGAGCTGGACGCTGTGACCCTGCATCAGCCCAAAAAGTTTTTGGGCAGATGGGTCTGATCCTATTACAAGGAGAAAACTGCCCGGGCGGAGGTGCACTCTGCCCGGGCAGCGGATTTTGGTATGAAGAAAAATAAGGTCCTGAAAATCGTATTGATCGTGCTGGGTGCGCTGGTGCTTTTGCTGGCAGCAGCAGTCCTTGGGGTGCTGTTCTACCTCCACAGTATGGCAGCCGGTATTCCTGAAACCCTGCCGGATGCCCCGGCGGACAGCACACAGGTCACCCTGACGGATGATGAGATCGATAAGCTGCTCAGCGGTGAGATCACGCTGGAGGAACTGGCAGATGAAGCCGCCGCGTCCGGCAGCGGGGAACAGGAGGCATCCGCCAGCGCTCCGCAGCAGGAGACAGGTGCGGTTTCCTCCCCGGCAGGTTCTTCTGCTTCTTCGGGGAGCGCTGCCTCCCGGACGGAGAGCAGCAGTACAGCGTCCTCCAGCAAGCAGGAGACTGCCGGTACAGCCAATTCCGGTACAGAAAAACCGTCGTCCTCCTCCGGCAAACAGGAGGCCGGCTACGAGGCCGAGGTCAAGGTGTTACTGAAACAGCTGTACAGCGTTAAGGCGCGCGCCGAGGCAGAACTGAACAGCTGCATTGCCGGAGCAAAAGCAGAGTTCAAATCGCTGCCGGAGTCTCAGCAGACACAGGCGCGCAAGATCTCCATCGTGCTGGCCAGAAGCGGCAGACTGTACGCGATGCAGGCCTCCTACGACAGGGAAGTGGAGAGCATCGTCAGCCAGATGCGCGCCATTTTGACCGCCAACGGCCAGAGCACCGCACTGGCGGATCAGGCCATGGCCTCCTATAAGGCGCAGAAGAGCGCCATGTACTCCCGGCTGACCGCAAAACTGTACTCCTGACCCGCAAAACGACCACGGACCATCCGCAGCACATCTCCCGGGCACTGACTGTGCCGGAAAGGGGCTGCGGATGGTTTTGTTTTGCCTTTTTGCTGTAATATGGAGAAAAATGCCAAGGACATGGAGGGATGACTCTGCGGCAGAGACGCTGCCTTTTACGCCGACAGGGGAGGGCGGATTGTACGCACCAACGGAACAATCCCCCAAAAGGTCGGAAAAGTAGCACTTTTACCTACAAATATACAGGAAATTTGTATAAAGTATAAGATTTCACTCATGCTTTGCTATAATGAAGTGAATTCTTTTCATGTAAATTGACAAAAATCGCGGTTATCCTTATAATAGATAGAGTGTTTCTCGGGTATGGACGATGGTGTTTATGCGACCGCAAGATGCCATCGTTTTATTATTCGCTTTTTCTGTCCGTGTGCCAAGGACAGACGTCCGCTATGTGTGAGGCTGGCAGACTGCGGGAAAGTATGGCTCGGCCTGAGAGCAAAAATAGTAATTCATTGATAGGATTGGAGTGGCATCAAACGATGGCAAAGTACATCATCAAGCGTGTCGCAATGGGTATCTTCAGTATCTTCATTGTGGCCACGGTTACCTTTTTTGTCATGAACCTGGTCCCCGGTGGCCCGTTCGTGGCAGAAAAGTCCATCAGTGCCGCTGCTCAGCAGGCTCTGGCCGAAAAGTATGGCCTGGATAAGCCGCTGGGTGTGCAGTACGTCAACTACATGCAGAGCCTTCTGCACGGCGATCTGGGTCTGAGCCTGCGTCAGCGCGGCCGTACCGTGAACCAGATCATCGCCAGCAAGCTGCCGGTGTCCTGCCGTCTGGCAGGCATTGCAGTGGTTGTGGCTCTGTGCGTGGGCATCCCGCTGGGCTGCATTTCCGCTTACAACCGCGGTAAGTGGCTGGATAACGTTATTATCGTGTTTGCTACCTGTGGCATCGCGATCCCCAGCTTTATTTCCAGCGTGCTGCTATTGTACCAGTTTGGTATGAAAATGAAGGTGCTGCCCACCGTTGGTCTGAACAGCGCAGCCGCCTATATCATGCCGGTCACCGCACTGGCGATCTACCCCTCTGCATACATCACCCGCCTGATGCGTTCCAGCCTGCTGGACGTCATGGGTCAGGACTACATGCGCACCGCCCGTGCCAAGGGCGTGTCCCAGTTCATGATCCTGTTCAAGCACGCACTGCGCAACGCCATTCTGCCTGTCATCACCTACGTTGGCCCCATGCTGGCCGGCCTGATGACCGGTTCCTTCGTGGTGGAAAAGATCTTCTCCGTGCCCGGTCTGGGCCGCGACTTCGTGTCTGCCATCACCAACCGTGACTACACCATGATCATGGGCACCACCATCCTGCTGTCCAGCATGGTCATCATTGCAAACGTGATCGTGGATATCCTGTACAAGATCATCGACCCGCGTATCAAGCTGAAGTAAGAGAGGAGCGATTTTCATGGAAAACATTAAAAAGAATCCGCTCAGCCTGCAGCTCAATGCGGAGGATTTTCTGCCCGCCAGCAATGAGGAAAAGCAGAGTCTGGTGGTCATGCGCGAGAGCGTCAACTTCTGGAAGGACGGTATCCGCCGCCTGAAGAAAAACAAGATCGCCATGGTCAGCTTTGTGTTCATCATTGCCATTGCTATCTTTGCCTACATTCTGCCCGCCGTGTGGCCCTACAGCTACTCCGAGCAGGTGAAGGGCAGCAACAATCTGGCACCGTTCGAGTACTCTGCCGCTGAGCAGGCCCGCATCGATGCCGGCGAAAAGGTGTTCCCGCACATTCTGGGCACCGACCGTATGGGCCGTGACTTTGCGGTGCGTATCATGATGGGCACCCGCGTCAGCCTGTCTGTCGGTCTGATCGCCTCTGTGCTGGTGCTGATTATCGGCGCTACCTACGGCGCAGTTTCCGCCTTTGCCGGCGGCTGGGTGGATAATATCATGATGCGTATTACAGATATTCTGTACACCATCCCCGATATTCTGCTGATCATCCTGCTGGGCATGGCCCTGAAGGACCCGCTGGACAAGCTGTCCACACAGCCTGGCTTTAAGTGGATGCAGACGCTGGGCCCCAACATGATCTCCATCTTCATCATCTTTGCTCTGCTGTACTGGGTCGGCATGGCGCGTATCGTCCGCAGCCAGATCCTGATCCTGAAGGAGAGCGAGTATGTTACCGCTGCCCGCGCACTGGGCGCATCCAGCGGCCGTATCATCAAAAAGCATCTGCTTACCAACTGCATTGGTACTCTGATCGTTACCACCACCCTGCAGATCCCGGCTTCCATCTTCACCGAGAGCTACCTGAGCTTCATCGGTCTGGGTGTTGCAGCTCCGCTGCCCTCTCTGGGTTCTCTGGCTACCGATGCCGTCAAGGGCATGAACACCTACCCCCATCTGCTGATCGCCCCCGCACTGATGATCAGCGTGATGATCCTTGTGTTCAACCTGTTCGGCGATGGCCTGCGCGATGCCTTTGACCCGAAGCTGAAGAATTGATGAGGTGAACAGAAATGAGCGAGAAAATTCTTGATATCAAAGATGAGCGCCTTTCTTTCTTCACCCCCGCGGGCGAAGTAAAGGCACTGAACGGCGTTTCCTTTACCATGAATCAGGGCGATGTTCTGGGCGTTGTAGGTGAGTCCGGCTCCGGTAAGTCGGTCACCGCCTACTCCGTTATGGGCCTGACCGCTTACCCCGGTAAGCTGGTGGGCGGTAAGGTGTGGTTCAACGGCCACGAGATCGAGAACATGAAGGAGAAGGACTTCCGCAAGATCCGCGGCAACGAGGTCTCCATCATCTTCCAGGACCCCATGACGAGCCTGAACCCGGTGTACACCATCGGCAACCAGATCGTCGAGGTCATCCTGCTGCACACCAAAAAGACCAAGCAGGAAGCCTGGGCCCGCGCTAAGGAGCTGCTGGAGCTGGTCGGCATCAACGAGCCGGACCGCCGCCTGAAGCAGTACCCGCACGAGCTGTCCGGCGGTATGCGCCAGCGCGTGATGATCGCCATTGCACTGGCCTGTGAGCCCAAGCTGCTGATCGCCGACGAGCCCACCACCGCACTGGACGTGACCATTCAGGCACAGATCCTTGAATTGATGCAGGATCTGCGCAAGAAGCTGGGCATGAGCATCATCATGATCACCCACGATCTGGGTGTCGTGGCTTCCATGTGCGAGAAGATCGCCGTCATGTACGCCGGCCACATTGTGGAGTACGGCACTACCGACGAGATCTTCTATCAGCCGGGCCACGAGTACACCAAGGGCCTGATCAACTCCATCCCCAAGCTGAACACCGCAGAGCACGAGCGCCTTGTGCCCATCGAGGGTACCCCTGTGGACCTGCTGAATCCGCCGGCCGGCTGCCCCTTTGCGCCCCGCTGCAAGAACTGCATGAAGATCTGTCTGAGCAAGATGCCCCCGCGCACCGAGCTCAGCGATACCCATTATACCTACTGCTGGCTGCAGCAGAAGGCTGCATTTGAGAAAGGGGAAAAGGCAGAATGAGTGAACACAAGACGCTGGTTGAAGTCCAGCACCTGCAGCAGTATTTCCCCGCCGGCGGTGTGGGCAAGAACCGCAAGTACGTTCAGGCTGTGGATGACGTAAGCTTTGCCATCCGCAAGGGCGAGACCCTTGGTCTGGTGGGCGAGTCCGGCTGTGGCAAGACCACTACCGGCCGCACCCTGCTGCGCCTGTACGAGCCCACCGGCGGCAAGATCTACTACGATGGCAACCTGCTGTTCGATAAGGACAACAAGATCGCAGTGGATATGCTGCCCTATCGCCGCCGGATGCAGATCGTTTTTCAGGATCCCTACGCAAGTCTGGATCCCCGCATGACCATTGGCGACATCGTGGGTGAGGGCATTGATATCCATCATCTGGCTGAGAACGAAAAGGACCGCCACGATAAGATCATCGCTCTGCTGGAGCGCGTTGGCCTGAACAGCGAGCACGCAAACCGCTACTGCCACGAGTTCTCCGGCGGTCAGCGTCAGCGCGTGGGCATTGCCCGTGCACTGGCCGTGAACCCCGAGTTCATCGTTTGTGACGAGCCTGTCTCTGCACTGGACGTTTCCATTCAGGCACAGGTCGTCAATATGTTCGAGGATCTGCAGCAGGAGATGGGTCTGACCTACCTGTTCATCGCCCATGACCTGAGCGTTGTGAAGCACATCTCCAACCGCATCGGCGTGATGTATCTGGGCAAGATGGTGGAGCTGGCCGACAGCTACGAGCTGATCACCCACAGCATCCACCCCTACACCCGCAGCCTGATCTCCGCAATTCCGGTGGCAGACCCCATTACGGCCCGCCAGTCCAAGCGTATCGTGCTGCAGGGCGATGTGCCCAGCCCCCTGAACCCGCCGTCCGGCTGCCGCTTCCGCACCCGCTGCCCCTACGCAGACGAGCAGTGCGCCAACGAGGTGCCCGAGTTCAAGGAGGTCTCCACCGGCCACTGGGCAGCCTGCCATCACCTTGACCGCGTGAAGTGAGGACACTTCACCACGATGAAAAGTGAAAACGATTCAACTTATTGCTGAAATGTTGTCACAAAATGGTTACAGTCCAAGTTTTGGGCTTGTAACCGGCATGAGAACGCATTATAATCATTCGTGTTCCTCCGGTGTACATTTGCACCGGATCGAATATAGAGGCGGCTGGGGGAACCTGGCACACTCAAATTTGATATAAGGGAAGGATATTATTATGAAACGCATTTCTCGTCGTAATTTCCTCAAGGTTGCAGGCGTGGGTGCCGCTGCTCTGGGTCTGGCAGCCTGTGGCGGCAGCAAGTCCGGTTCTACCGCAACCTCCGGCACTGCTTCTTCTGCTGGTTCTTCTACCGGCAGTGTCAACACCGCTGGCTTCACCGTCCAGTACGGCCCCAACCCCGAGACTCTGGATCCCTCTTTGAACAGCGCTGTTGATGGCGCCAACACCATCATCACCATCTTCGAGCCCCTGCTGATCATCAACGAGAACAACGAAGTTATTGGCGGCCAGGCTGAGAGCTGGGAAGAAAGCGAGGACGGCCTGACCTGGACCTTCACCATGCGTGACGGTCTGAAGTGGAGCGATGGCACCGACCTGACCGCTAAGGACTTCGAGTACAGCTTCAAGCGTATGGCAAACCCTGATACCGCAGCTCCCTACGCAGCAACCTGCCTGGGCATGATCGATGGTTTTGACGCAGCACAGGCCGGTGATACCGATGCTCTGAACGTCAAGGCAAGCGACGACGGCAAGACCCTGACCATCGTGCTGTCCTACCCCTGCTCCTACTTCGACAAGATGGCTGCTTTCGCATCCATGAGCCCTGTGCAGCAGGCTACCGTTGAGGCCAACGGCGATGCATGGTGCACCTCCGCTGAGACCTTCGTCTCCAACGGCCCCTACATGATCACCGAGTGGACTCCCTCCGAGCGTATCGTTCTGACCAAGAACCCCAACTACGTTGGCGGCTGGGACAGCTCCAAGATCGTTTCCGACAGCATCACCCTGCTGCTGCTGGAGGACTCTTCCGCTTGCTTCGCTGCTTATAACAGCGGCGAGGCTGTCCTGATCAAGGACGTGCCCACCGACGAGATCCCCAGCCTGACCAAGGCAGAGGATGGCGGCGACTTCTATGTTGACACCATTCTGGGCACCTACTACGTCAGCATGAACCTGCAGCGCGATGCCTTCCAGGATGCCAAGGTCCGCAAGGCTCTGGCTCTGTCCATCGACCGTGACTACGTTGCCAACACCATCATGCAGGGCACCTACTCTGCTGCTTCCAACGTGGTCGGCCCTGGCATCGTGGACGCGCAGGGCTACTTCTACGACAACGCGAACGGCGGTTCTCCCTACATTGCAGCTGACTACGAGGCAAATCTGGCCGAGGCTAAAAAGCTGCTGGAAGAGGCTGGCTACCCCAATGGCGAGGGCTACCCCACCATCGAGTACAGCACCAACGATTCCGGCTACCATGTGCCTCTGGCAGAGTACCTGCAGCAGACTTGGGGCGATTTGGGCATCACTTTGACCATCAGCAAGATGGAGTGGTCTGCCTTCACCGCTGCTCGCCGTGCCGGCGAGTACGATGTTGCCCGTAACGGCTGGGTCATGGACTACAACGATCCTTCCAACATGATCGAGCTGTTCTGCTCCGGCAACGGCAACAACGATGGTAAGTACTCCAACCCTGACTTCGATGCTGCTATGGAGGCTTCCAAGGTTGCTGATGTCACCGAGCACTTTGCTCAGCTGCATAAGGCTGAGGACATCCTGATGGAGGATATGGGCTGCATCCCCGTTGCTTACTACAACGACTACTGGCTGCAGAGCCCCGCTCTGAAGGGCACCTGGCACAGCCCCTACGGCTACTGGTACCTGCAGTACGGCTACATCGAGGGCTAATCGCCCCGGTGCGGCGTACAGCGTGAGCTGAACCGTAAATCACAGGCACCCCGCT
>OIBF01000601.1_pt1 | contig 10942 bp, 9 predicted proteins | sample 1580921 | NCBI WGS metagenome assembly OIBF01 (sample SAMEA3882506, study PRJEB24775) | human gut metagenome | biome: human-associated habitat; feature: intestine environment; material: feces | place: Netherlands | collected 2009/2010
GATGCGCTCGCGGCCGCGGTGACGGAAAAGACCGCGCTGCTCATCCTGAACTCGCCGAACAACCCCTCCGGTGTCGTCGTCTCGCGCCCGGAGCTCGAGGCGCTGGCAGCGCTCCTGCGCGAAAAACAGGCCCGGTACGGCCACCCGATCTATATCATTGCCGACGAGCCGTACCGCGAGCTGGTCTACGGAGGGGTGGAGGTGCCGTTCCTGCCCGCGATCTATCCGAACGCGATCTACTGCTATTCCTACAGCAAGACGCTGTCCCTGCCCGGCGAGCGCATCGGCTATGTGGCGGTGAATCCGCGTGCCACCGATGCCAAGCTCATCGTGCCGATGTGCGGCCAGGTCAGCCGTGGCACCGGCCACAACTGCCCGTCCTCCACCGCGCAGCTGGCCGTGGCCAAGGTGGTGGACGAGACAAGCGACCTGTCCGTCTACGAAACCAACATGAACCTGCTGTATGACGCGCTGACCCGTCTGGGCTTCGACGTGGTGCGCCCCGGCGGCACGTTCTACATCTTCCCGAAGGCGCTTGAGGAGGATGCGAACGCGTTCTGCATGAAGGCCAAGGATTACGACCTGATTCTCGTGCCGTCCGACAGCTTCGGCGTGCCCGGCTACTTCCGCATGGCCTACTGCATCGACACGGAGAAGGTGGAGCGTTCCATCGCGGCGCTTGAGAAATTCGTGCACGAGGTGTACGGCCGCTAAGCCGCTCGCGTATTTCGCCTATATTCCGCTTATAGATGGCGGATTCGCTCTCGTGCCTGATGCCATCTCGCTTATGGATGGCGGATGATGCGGGGGAAAAGCCGGTTGGAGGGTATGGATATTGCCCCCTAACCGGCTTTTTGCTGTAGGACCCCGCCATCTATAAGCGAGATACCGTGGGGCGATTTGGAAAATCCGCCATCTATAAGCGAGATAGTGCAGGATTGTGGGGCGGCAAGCCGACTGTCTGACGGGACCGTGTGCGTTGATACAGGTTCGCCCGGAGCTGGTGGGGTCCAGCTCCGGGCGAAGTCTGTTATGGGGAAGGAAGGAATCTGAATCGGTTAATGCGTGAATCCGTCAGTGGGTGGCGATCTCGTCGATCTTGGTGACGTGGCCGCCGAACTGGGCGCGCATGGTGGACACGACGCGCAGAATGTCGTCGGCGCCGCCGCGCGAGGTCTGACGTGCGTACAGTGCGGCCGCGGTGGCCGGGGTCGGCACGCCGAGTTCGAGAGCCGCCTCGATCATCCACTTCGCCTCGCCGGACTCGTTGGCGACCGGCGGCATGGACTTGAGCGTCGGGTCGGACTTGAAGGCGATGGCCAGCAGGTCGAGCAGCCAGGACTGCACCACGGAACCGTCCCTCCAGGAGCTCATCACGGCCGCCGGATCCTCAACGAGATCGGACTTCACCATGGTGGCGAAGCCTTCGCCGAAGGCCTGCATCATGCCGTATTCGATGCCGTTGTGCACCATTTTGGCGAAGTGGCCGCCGCCCACCGGGCCGGCCAGCACCAGTCCGGAATCGCCTTCCGGCTTAAGTGCCTCGAAAATCGGACGTGCGGTTTCGAAATCGTCCTTGTTTCCGCCGACCATGAGCGCGTAGCCGCGGTCGATGCCCCACACGCCGCCGGAGACGCCGCAATCCATGAAATGGATGCCCTTCGGCTCCAGTTCGGCCGCGTGGCGTGCGTCGTCGGTGTAACGGGAGTTGCCGCCGTCGATGATCATATCGCCCGGCTGAAGAAGCTCGGCAAGCTCGTTGATGGTGCTGTCGGTCGCTTCACCGGCCGGCACCATGACCCACACCAGACGCGGGGCCTTCAGCGCGGCCACCAGTTCCTTCAGGCTTGCCACGGTGCGGTCCGACTCGGGGGAGCGGTCGTAGCCGACCACCTCATGCCCTGCCGCCGCGATGCGCTTCGCCATGTTGCCGCCCATACGTCCCAGGCCGATCATTCCCAACTGCATGATGTGCTTCTTTCTCTAAAAATGGTTGAAAAGTTTTTGCGATTTTGAATAAGGATTGATACCGCCCGTTGGCTTCCCGCGCCTTCCGCAACGCAGAAAAGAAGGTTGCGGCAAGCTTTGCGGGCGGCAAGTTTTGGTTATGTTTTGGGTTATGTGAGTGTGGTTGCGATTGCTGCGTTCAGTGCGTCAAAGCACCAGCGAGAGCAGCATCACGCAGCCCAGGCCGACCACCGACAGGATGGTTTCCATCAGCGACCAGGTCTTCAGCGTCTGGCCCACGCTCATGCCGAAGTATTCCTTGACCAGCCAGAAGCCGGCGTCGTTGAGGTGGGAGAAGAACACGGAGCCTGCGCCGATGGCCAGCACCAGCAGTGCCAGATGGGTCGGGCTCATGCCGGCGGCGAGCGGCACCATGATGCCGGAGGCGGTGACGGTCGCCACGGTTGCCGAACCGGTGGCGAGACGGATGAGCACGGCCACCAGCCAGCCTGCGATCAGCGGGTTCATGGCGGATTCGGTGATGGAGTTGGCGATCACGTCGCCGATGCCGGAGTCGACCAGCGTCTGCTTGAAGCCGCCGCCTGCGGCGACGATCAGGATGATGCCGGCCACGGAGCCGAAGGACTGTCCGACCATGCCGTTGACGGCGTCACGGGAGAACTTCTGCATGTAGCCAAGGGCGACCATGGCGAAGACGGTGGTGATGAGCAGTGCCACGAGCGGGGTGCCGAGGAACGCGATCACACGGCCCCAGGCGGTGGTGTTCTGACCGGTCAGATCCACGATGGACGCGGCGAGCATCAGCACGACCGGCAGCAGGATCACGGACAGGGCGGTGCCGAAGGACGGGCGGTTTTCCGCGGACTTCGGAGCTTCGGCCTCAGCCTCGTTCTCCGGAGCTGCGATCGGAACCCACTTGGCGGCGAGCCTGCCGAACAGCGGGCCGGAGATGATGACGGTCGGGATGGCCACGATCAGGCCGAGGGCCAGGGTGATGCCGAGGTTCGCGTTCAGCGCGCCGATGGCGGTCAGCGGACCGGGGTGCGGCGGCACGAAGGCGTGCAGCGTGGACAGGCCGGCGAGGGCCGGGATGCCGAGCAGCACCACAGGGGACTTGGAACGACGGGCGGCGAACAGCACCACCGGGATGAGGATGACCACGCCGACCTCGAAGAACATCGGGATGCCCACGATGAACGCGATCAGTGCCATGGCCCACGGCAGACGCTGCAACGGTGTCTTGGCCATGATGGTGTCGACGATGGTGTCCGCACCGCCCGACTTGAACAGGATGGTGCCGATGATCGAGCCGAACGCGATAAGCAGGCCCACGTTGGAAATCGTGCCGCCGACGCCGGAAGTGAAGCTATCGAACGCCTTGTCGAACGGCACGCCCGCGCACACGGCCATGACGAATGAGCCGGCGAGCAGGGACAGGAACGGATGCACCTTGCATGCCGCGATGAGAAGAACGATGACGGCGATGCCGATGATCGCCGCTGCGATGAGATTCATGAATCCTCCTTGACTCGTTGAATTTCTCTTTCGATTTTTAGTTATGTGCGATTATTTTGCGCTGTGTTGCGGCTTGCGCCGTTCACTCGGCTTGCTGCGATTGCGCGGCCACCTTCGCCGCGTACTCGTTCACTGCGGCGACGGCACGTTCGACCATTTCCTCGACGCTGCCTTCGATGGAGACTTCCACGCCGTTCTCGTCTGGCTGGAGCGGCTCAAGAATGGAACTGGCTCGGCAGCAGTGCCGGCGGCATGAAGTGGCCCTTGCGCTCGTTGAGACGCTGCTGGATGAGTTCCTGCGAGCCGGTCAGATGCACGAAGAAGGTGGGAACGTTCTGGGCGAGCACCTCACGGTAGCTGCGCTTCAGGGCGGAGCTGGAGACCACGGTGTTCTCGTCCAGCGCCTCGCGAGCCACCATCCAGGTGTTGATGACCTTGAGCCACGGCCAACGGTCCTCGTCTGTCAGCGGAATGCCTGCGCTCATCTTGTCGATGTTGGCCTGCGGATGGAAGTCGTCGCCCTCCGCGTACACGTATCCGAGACGTTCGTGAATGGCTTCTGCCACGGTGGATTTGCCGCATCCTGCAACACCCATCACCACTACGTGAATGCTCATGTTGTCCTCCTTGAACTCTGCTGTATTGCCAGTGCCACTTCGCATCGGCGATGACATCAATATAGCTATGAAAGGTAGTACTAGTCAAGTTAAAAGTACTACGAATAAAAATAATCATGCGACTTGCTATGCTGTAGGTAGTACAAATCGGCGGCAAATCGCGCGAATCGTGCGGGGGTAATTATTCGGACGTCACGCGAACGGCAATCGTATACGGCGTGTCGCAAAAACCTGAAAAAAGATTTGCACGCACAACGAGAGGAATTGTGGATGGCAGGAAACGAAAACGGCGGCGAACTGCTGCAGGATGCAGTGTGCCGCACGCTGGCCATCGAAATGCTGGACGGCAAATGGCCGGCCGGTGAAAGCCTGACGTTGGAAGACGTGCAGAACCGTTTCGGCATCTCCCGTACCGTGGCGCGCGAAGTCGCCAAAACGTTGGAATCCATGGGTGCGGTGACGGTGCGCCGACGCGTCGGATTGGTGGCGCGGCCGTTCTCCGACTGGCAGGCGCTCAACCATCAGGTCATCGAATGGCAACTCCACTCCACGCAGCGCGAGCGGCAGCTGTCGTCATTGACCGAATTGCGATTGGCGGTCGAACCGGCTGCGGCGGCCTCGGCGGCACGCCTCGCCTCCATCGACGTCAAGGCGAAATTCCCCGTCTACGCGGCGCAGATGCGCCAAATCGCCGAATCAAACGAAGAGGGGGCTGCCGGCCTGACCAAATTCCACGATCTGGACGTGGAATTCCATACTTTGATACTGCGCGAAAGCGGCAACGAACTGTTCGCCGCGCTTGCCGACACCATCGCCACCGTGCTGCGCGGCCGTGTGGAACTCGGCAAATACCCGATGAAGCCGAAGCCGGCCGCGCTCGACGCGCACGATGCGGTCGCCGACGCGATAGCGAAGGGCGATCCGGAACGTGCGCGCAAGGCCATGTTCGACATCGTCGACGAAGTGGCCCGCGCGCTCAACTTCTTCTAAAACCAGTCGCTACCGGCGTCGAACCGCCGGATTCGCGGCTCAAATCACAGGTTCGCGTCGACCGTCTGACGCAGGTCGTCAACGATTTCGCCCAAAGTTTCGCTGAACACCGCCTGATCGGCGTACATCGAATCGAACAGCGTATCGATGTACTTGCGGAAATCCTTCGGCAGAATGGCGCAGTCGCGTTCGGCGAGCTTGTCGAGACGCTTCTCGCCGGGGTGTGTGCGGCGGTTCAGCGCGAACAGCACATCGAAATACGATTCCATGAACGCGGCCATGCGATGGTTGACCGCGATTTTGTCGCCTCGGCTCGCGGCCTTGCGGATCTGTGCGTCGTACGACGGCAGGTTGCCGGTAAGCAGGCGCATGTTGCGATTGATGATGTTGCGGCGCAGTTCCTCGGGGAACGGCACGTCGAACCGCTGTCGGGTCGCGGCGTACTGGCCGTCGCGGTCGAACAGCACCTTGCTGGTGAGCATGTTGTGCCACATGCACGTCGTATAGCCGTTGCTGGCCTGGAACCGTTCCACCACGTCGGCGACATTGGCTGCGAACTGGTCCAGATCGCGGTACAGCACGTCGATATTGGTGCCGTCGTTCAGCGTGCAGTCGTCTTCGGTCTCCCAAAAATCGTTGTCGATTTCCATATGGCTGCAATAGTTGTGCAGCAGCCTGCGGCGGCGTTCGGCAGACACGGGTGCGGTGACGTACACGTAGACGTCGTAATCGGATTTTTCATCGTTATCGCCGGTGGCGCGTGACCCACCCAACGTGATGGCCTCGACTTCCGGCCATGCGGACACTGCTTCGACTAGTTCATTTGCCAATGACATCGTTTACCTCTCTCTGCGTCATTGCTGGAGCGGCGCTACGTTGCGCCACGGTGTGCAAACGATGCCAGTATAACATACCAGATGGTAACTGTCGAAGTTGTGCCGGCCTACGCGGTTTCCCGCAGGCCGGCACAGCGCATTCCGCCGAACGACGATTGTCAGGCGGAATGCTATCGAGCGATCGCTGTCGAGCGGAACGCTGTCGGACGGCAGCTGTCAGTCGACGGTTGCGGCTGCCGTCGAACCCTTGGTCGGATCCTTCTGCAGAAGCAGGAAGACGAGCGCGACGGCCAGCAGAATGGCTATCGACAGCACGCCGATCGACGCGTTGCCAGTCAGCGACGTCGTGGTAGCGACGAGGAACGTGCCGATAATCGACGCCGTCTTGCCGAAAATATCGTAGAAGCCGTAGTACTCGTTGGCATGGTCCTTCGGAATGATCTTGCCGTAATACGAGCGGGACAGCGCCTGGATGCCACCTTGGAACATGCCGACCAGAATCGCCAGAATCCAGAATTCAAGTGCGGCGCGCAGGAAGAACGCGGCGAAGAAGACGATGCACATGTACGCCACCACGGCCGCGGTGATCATGGTTTTCGAGCCGAACCGGCCTGCCAGCTTGCCGTAGATGATGGAGCAGGGGAACGCCACGAACTGCGTGACGAGCAGCGCCACGACCAGCTGCGTGGAGTCGATGCCCAGCTGCGTGCCATACGACGTGCTCATGGAGATGACGGTGTTCACGGCGTCGATGTAGAAGAAGAACGCGATCATGAACATCCACAGCGGCTTGTTCTTGCGGATGGCACGGAACGTGGAGCCGAGCTCGGCGAACGTGCCGCGGATGGCCTCGCCTGCCTGCCCCGCGGTGGCGCGGTAATGCACCTGCTTATAGCTGGTGAGCAGCGGAATGGTGAACGCCACCCACCACAGCGCGGTGATGACGAACGAGGCGCGCGTGCAGGCTGTGGTCGACCAGCCGAACAGCGCGGGGCCTCCGAAAATCAGCGCGATGCAGACGATGAACGGCACGGTCGAACCGATATAGCCCCATGCGTAGCCGTGTGAGGAAATGCGGTCCATCCGTTCGTTCGAAGTCGTGTCCACCAGCATGGAGTCGTAGAACGTAAGCGAACCATTAAGGCCGATGGTGGCCAGCACGTACACGATGATGAACGCGAGCCAACCAAGCGGCATCGCCATCGCGCAGCACATGACCACGCCCGTCAGGAAGAAGCCGGTGAAGAAGCGGATCTTCATGCCCTGCACGTCGGCGATGGAGCCGAGCAGCGGCATAAGCACGGCGATGACGAGCGATGCGATGGTCTGCGCGTAGCCCCACGTCGACACGATGTTCGTCTCGCCGGCCGCCTTGAGCAGCGAATTCGCGTAGATCGGCACGACGGCGGTGGACAGCAGCACGAACGCGGAATTGCCGACGTCGTAGACGATCCACTTCTTCTCGCGTGGCGTCATCATATGCTTGGATTGCTGGCTGGATTGCTGCGGCTGCTGGGCCTGCGCGTTCTGCTGGGACGGTTGGGTCTGCGGCTCGGCTGTGTCGGTCAATGTTGACTCTTTTCGGCTAAATGTCAATCTTATGGCTCATCTTATTCCATTACTTCATCGTACGGGCGTGGCGGGTGGTAACAGACCACTCGACATGAACAGCGCATGAACAAGCATGTTCTGCCCGTACGGGCCGCATACGCGTGCTGTCGAGACATGGCAAAAACGGCGGAATATGGGGAATGTAAGCCGACTTTCGTCCACAAGTTTGCGATTGGCCGGGGCTGGTTGTATAGTTGAGAAGTTGTGTGTTCTGCCATGCACTTCGTTGTGTGGTGTCGAACGCGCAGACTTGCAAGTCAATAGTAATTATAGGGAGTCCATTATGGCAGCTCGTTGCGCAGTGTGCGGCAAGGGACCGCAGACCGGTTTCACCGTTTCGCACTCACATATTCGCAATAAGCGCACCTTCCGCCCGAACCTGCAGCCGGTTCGCACCACCATCGACGGCGAGAACGTTCGCGTTCGCGTTTGCGTGAAGTGCATCAAGGCTGGCAAGGTCCAGCGCGTTGAAGCGTGAATCGCGAAATAACAGCTTGAAACCCCGGTAAGCCGAATGGCCGCCGGGGTTTTGCTTTATCTGGCCGTCCACAAGCCGTGTTGCGGCGAATGGCGCCGCCACGAATAATGGGGAATTCAGCCCGCCGCACAATCATCCGGTCGTGACACAATGGAGTGTTATGAGCACCACATGGCAAACCCCGATTTCCTCGTTCGAAACGAACCGCCGCAGAGTCGGCGCGCTGAAATCGCTGGGCGTGGTGTCCGTGGGCGACGCGCTGACCTACTATCCGTTCCGCGTCACCGACCCGGTTCCGGCACGCGCCCTGCGCGAAGCGAAAATCGGGGAGAAGATGGCCTTCGCCGCGCACGTGCGTGGCGTGCGCGTCTTTCCGATGGCCCGTCGCGGATTCCGGCTGATCGCCGACGTTGATGACGGCGATTTCGAGCGCAGCCGGCACATGGACGCTTCCATGGCGTCTCTCGTGTTCTTCTCCTATCGCAAGTCGTACGTCGATTGGATCCAGCGCAAACTGCACGAAGGCGCGTTGCTGGTGGTCGCGGGCGAGCCAAGCGTATACAACGACCGTCTGCAATTCACCCATCCCGACATACTGACGGTCGATCCAGCCGGCGAGCAATTGCGCAGCCGCTCACCTGAGGAAACCGCCGAATGGGATGACGGCTTCGGCACGGAACAACCGGCGGCAGTCCCGCAATCGCCGACCATGCCGAATCTCAAATACGATGCGGCTTCCGTACCGGAGGCGATGCGCCACGTATGCCGCCCACGTCCCGTCTACCACGCGAACTCGCGCATCTCCAGCGAACACATCCACGAGTCGATCGAAAAATGCATGGACCGGCTGTGCGGTGACGAATACGCTGCGGCACAGGCAGCCCGTGCATTGCATGGCGCCGATGCCAGCGACGCGCAACATGGGGAATTCGACGCGCCGCAAGCCGACCGGCAGGCACGGACGGAAGCGCTTGCCGCCGCCATTCCCGACATCATGCCGGAAGCGTTTCGTATGGAACATGGGCTGATGCACCGAGCCGAAGCGTTCATGGCGATTCACGATCCGCAAAACCGCGACGGTTTCAACAAGGCGTTGCGTACACTGCGCTACGAGGAAGCGCTCATCTGCCAAACCGCGCTGGTGCAGTCTCGTGATTCGTCGCGTAAGGCCACGGCCACAGCCTGCGCCGACACGCGGCTGAAAGACGATTTCGTCGAGTCGCTGCCGTTCTCGCTGACGGACGGGCAACAGCAGGTGATCGCCGATATTTCCGACGATATGGCACGTGATTACCCCATGCAACGCCTGCTGCAGGGCGAGGTCGGCTCCGGCAAAACCGTGGTCGCGGTGGCGGCTATGATGCAGGCCGTCGGCTCCGGCAAACAAGCGGTGCTCGTCGCGCCGACGCAAGTGTTGGCGGAACAACATTACAGCAGCATCCGCGGCATGGTGGATCGGATGTGTGGTACCGGCGAAGAGGCTGACGAAAACGCGAAATCAGGGGAATCGCAGACAAAATCAACGCACCATGCGGTTGTGGATGAAAGTGGACAAGTCACGTCGGGAAACGCGCCGGAACCGCAAAACGGTGGACAATCGGATGGCGGCCAGGTGGAGAAACTGCTGGACGGCCAATCGAACAGCCTGCCGGACATTCCCGTGCTGCTGCTCACCGGCGGCATGAAACTCGCCGCCCGCCGACGCGTCCTCGCGCAAGCGGCCTCCGGCAAACCATGCATCGTGGTGGCCACGCACGCCGCGTTCTCCAAAACCTTCCAAGCGCCCAACCTCGCGCTGGCGGTCATCGACGAACAGCACCGTTTCGGCGTGGAACAGCGCGAATCGTTGAATGCCAAAGGCTCCACGGCACCGCACTTGCTGGTCATGACGGCCACGCCGATCCCGCGCACCGCGGCCATGACCTGGTTCGGCGACCTCGACATCTCCTGGCTCACCGAACTGCCCGGCGGCCGCAAGCCGATCCGCACATTCGTCGTGCCCGAAGCGAACGGCCCGCTGATGGCGGAAATGTTCGGTCTGATTCGCAAGCGTATCGACGCGGGGGAACGTGCCTACGTGGTCTGCCCGCGCATCGACGCCGACGCGAAGGATGCCGACGATGCGGGCGGTTCAGGCGATGCGGAAGTCGGTTCCGCATTCGACGCCACATACGATTTGGGCGAGGATGACGAACAGCGCGAACAGCGGCCGCCGTTGCATTCCGTCGCGGAAATCGCGGAACGCTTGCGATCGCTGCCGCAATTCGCTGGCATCCGTATCGCCACGCTGACCGGCCGCGACGATGACGAAACGAAATCGCAGATTATGGCCGATTTCGAAGCGGGCGTGACGCCGATTCTGGTGGCCACCACCGTCATCGAAGTGGGCGTGGACGTGGCGCAGGCCAGCTGCATGGTGATTTTCGATGCCGACCGGTATGGCCTGTCCCAGTTGCACCAGCTGCGTGGACGCGTGGGCCGTGGAGGCACCGAATCGGGCGCGTTCCTTATTTCACGTGCGCCGGAAGGCAGCGATGCGGCCAAACGCCTTGACGTGATTGCCGGCACGTTGGACGGCGCCGAAATCGCACAGGCCGACCTTGAATTCCGCGGCGCGGGCGACGTGCTGGGCGACGCGCAATCCGGCGGCAAATCCGGACTGAAACTGCTGCGCGTGGTCAAAGACGTGAAGATCATCGAGGAAGCCAGAGCGGAAGCCGCGAAACTGGTGGCCGAAGACCCCACGTTGCAAGGGTATGTGCAGCTTGCCGGCGCGGTGCTCGACTTCACGCGTGGCAACGAGGCGTTCCTGACCAGCAACTAGGCTCGATGGTTATGCGCGTAATTTCAGGACGATTCAAAGGCATGGCGTTGACCACGCCGAAGCCGGGCACCAGGCCAACCACCGACCGCACCAAGGAAGCGAT
>OIBF01000602.1_pt1 | contig 10932 bp, 10 predicted proteins | sample 1580921 | NCBI WGS metagenome assembly OIBF01 (sample SAMEA3882506, study PRJEB24775) | human gut metagenome | biome: human-associated habitat; feature: intestine environment; material: feces | place: Netherlands | collected 2009/2010
TGGTCACTTCCTTCTCTCCGTAGGCTGCGCCTCTGGGACAACGGTTACCGGTCACTGTGACACTACCGTCATCTGCGATAGTCACGGTCAGAGCACACCCTACCGGACAGCAGATGCAGGTCAATTCTTTTTGTGTTGTATTCTTCTCTGCCATCGTCTCACCCTCTTTTCTGCCGAATATATTCCACTGCGTAGTTTCCAGCCTTTTCCGCTTCTGCGGATACATGGTCTACCAGTTCATGGACATGGAGCACATTGCCACAGGCGAAGACACCGGGGATACTGCACTCCAGATTCTCTCCCACTACGGGTCCTCCGGTCTTGCCGTCCATATCCGCTCCTAAGCCCCTGGTCAGTTCGTTCTCCGGGATCAGCCCGCAGGATAACAACAGCGTATCGCAGGGAACATCCCACTCGGATCCGGGGATGGGTTTTCCATTATCGTCCACTTTTGTCAGGGTCACTCCCTCTACACGGTCTCTGCCGTGAATCTGTGCCACGGTAGTATTCAGATACAGAGGGATGTTGAAATCGTCCAGGCACTGGACAATGTTACGCTTCAGTCCGCCGCTTTGGGGACGAAGCTCCGCCACGCACTGTACTTTGGCACCTTCTAACACCATGCGTCTCGCCATGATGAGTCCGATATCACCGGAACCCAGGATGACTACATTTTTACCGGGCATACGTCCGCGGATGTTTACATAATACTGCGCAGTTCCGGCGCTGTAGATGCCTGCCGGTCTGCTGCCGGGAAGAGGGGAGCCGCAAGGTCATCGCCGCTGCGGTGGCGCGGCTGCTGGGCACGGGCAGCATCGACCCCCACGCCGCCAGCCTGTCCGGGCAGCGGCAGCTTTCTGCTGCCCTCCGCGCCCGGGACGCCGTAGCCGGGGCACTGGATGCCGCCGCAGGCGGATTTGGGCTGGACGCCGTTTCGGTCTGCGTGGATGATGCACTGGACGCGCTCTGCGACCTGACCGGCGAAAACGCCTCGGAAGCTGTCATCGAACAGGTGTTCGAGCGGTTCTGTGTGGGGAAATAAATTCAAATCATTGATTAGAGGAAACCCGAAAGTATATGAACCACTTAGGAGATTATGATGTGATCGTCATTGGTGCCGGGCATGCCGGCATCGAAGCGGCCCACGCCGCTGCCACACTGGGTGCCAAGACCGCCGTGTTCACCATGAGTCTGGATGCCATCGGCAATATGCCCTGCAATCCCAGCATCGGCGGCACTGCAAAAGGAACGTTGGTGCGTGAATTAGATGCCCTTGGCGGCGTGATGGGTCTGGCGGCGGATGCCACCTACCTGCAGAGTCGGATGCTGAACAAGGGCAAGGGCCCTGCGGTGCACGCACTGCGGGTGCAGACCGACCGCAAGCGCTACCACGAATATATGAAGCACGCCCTTGAGCTTACGCCCGGTCTTGCCATCCATCAGGCCGAGGTGGTGGGCATTGAGGTGGAGAACGGCCATGTCAAGGGCGTTGTGACCCAGCTGAACGGGGAGTACAGCGCAAAGTGTGTGGTCATTGCCACGGGCACCAATCTGGGTGGCAAGATTTTTGTCGGTGATGCGTGGTATGCTTCCGGCCCTGACGGGATGCACGCCGCCAATGCCCTGACCGAAAGCCTGAAAGCCGCCGGTCTGCCTCTGCGCCGGTTCAAGACCGGTACCCCTGCCCGTGTCCACCGGAGAAGCATCGACTTCTCCAAGCTGGAATGCCAGCCCGGCGACCCGGACAGTGAACTTCAGCCCTTCAGCTTTCTGACGGATGCACCCATGCACAACAAGGTCGAATGCTGGATCGCCTATACCAACCCCGAGACCCACCGGATCATTCTGGACAACATCCAGCGCAGCCCGCTCTATGGCGGCATGATCGAGGGGGTTGGCCCCCGGTACTGCCCCTCCATTGAGGATAAGGTGGTGCGCTTTGCGGGTAAGGACCGGCACCCCATCTTTGTGGAGCCCTGCGGCGAGAACACAGAGGAGATGTATCTGCAGGGTGCGTCCAGCAGCCTGCCTGAGGATGTGCAGAACGCCTTTTACCGGAGCATTCAGGGCTTTGAACACATTGAGATCATGCGCCCGGCCTACGCCATCGAGTATGACTGCGTAGACCCGACCAGCCTGGAAGCCACACTGGAGAGCAAGGTGGTGCGGGGCCTGTATGGTGCAGGCCAGTTCAACGGCACCTCCGGCTACGAGGAAGCCGCCGCGCAGGGTCTGCTGGCCGGTCTGAACGCTGCCCGCAGTGCAAAAGGAGAGAGTCAGCTCATCCTGGAGCGTCAGACCAGCTATCTGGGCACGCTGGTGGATGACCTTGTCACCAAGGGGGTCATGGACCCTTATCGCATGATGACCAGCCGGAGCGAGTACCGCCTGACACTGCGGCAGGACAATGCCGATCAGCGGCTGACCCCCATTGGCCGGGAGTACGGTCTGGTGCAAGATGACCGCTGGGCAAAATACCAGCACACCCAGAGCATTCTGGAAGCGGAGCGCCGCCGCCTGCACGAGACTCACCTGCGCACCGCTGACCTGCGCGCTGCCATGGAAGCAGCCGGGCTGACCCCTGCCGCTGAGGGCGGCATTGCCGAGGAGCTGCTCCGCCGCCCCGAGATCAGCTACCCGCTGTTGGCGGGGGTGATCGGCTGGGGTGAGGGTATCACCCCCATGCTGGCCGAGCGGCTGGAGACCGAGATCAAGTACGCTGGTTACATTGCAAGGCAGGATCGGATGATCCGAGACGTGGCCCGCCACGAAAAGACCCTGATCCCCGCAGATTTTGAGTATGCTGACCTGACCGGCCTGACGCTGGAGGCCCGTGAGAAGCTGACCCGCATCCGCCCGAAGAATCTGGGGCAGGCGGGCCGCATCCCCGGTGTGTCGCCCTCCGATGTGGCGCAGCTGAGTATTGCGCTGGCTGCTGCAAAACGATAAATGGGGTCGCCCTCTCCGTCAGTGCTTTGCACTGCCACCTCTCCCAAAGGGAGAGGCTCTGGCGGCTTGATCAGAACGTAGAATCAATCCTGCCAATGGCTCCCCCTTTGGGGGAGCTGGACGCGAAGCGGCCTGAGAGGGCGAGGATGGTAAGAAAGAAGGGTTACTTTATGGAATTGGTTCTATACAAAGGCCGCCCTGCCGATTGTACGGGCCGGCTTGAAAAAGAGATCCGCACCTATGATCTGCTGGACGCGCTGGGGCTGGAGTACTGGCGCACCGACCATGCCTTTCTGCGGGCCGACACCATGGAGGACTGCATGGTCATTGATGACTGCCTGGGTGCCACGGTCTGCAAGAACCTGTTCCTTTGCAACCGGCAGAAAACGAACTTCTATCTGCTGATGATGCCGGGGGACAAGCCCTTCAAGACAAAGGAACTCTCCCATCAGCTGGGCATTTCCCGCCTGAGCTTTGCCTCCCCGGATGATATGGAGCAGTATCTGGATTGTACGCCGGGCTCCTCGTCTGTTATGGGGCTGGCGAACGACAAGGAAAACAAAGTTCAGCTTCTCATGGATGAGGATGTGGTCAAGGGGGAGTTTCTGGGATGCCACCCCTGCATCAACACCTCCTCGCTCAAGCTGTACACGAAGGATGTTCTGGAAAAGTTCCTGCCGGCGGTACACCATGAACCTGTTTATGTTGTTTTGAATGGAGACTGAGTTCTCTTTTGCGTGCCAAAAGAGAACCAGAAAAGCACCCGCTACTTTCGAGGCGCGGGAGGCACGAACCAGGGGCTGCTCGCCCCTGGTGACCCCAAAGAAGAAGGCTTCAAACAAAAGTGCTGGAGATTCGTGCATTCGCACGAAAATCTCTTGACCGCATTTTTGTTCTGCGCCGATTTAAAATCGAGAACGAGAGGTGCGAAATGATCGATAAAGCGAGACTGGAGCAAAAATGTTCCATGTGGAACATTGCGCTGACCGGGGAACAGCTGGACCAGCTGGATGCCTTTGCACAGATCCTGGTGGACTACAACCAGAAGGTCAATCTGACCGCCATTACCGACCCGGAGGGCATTGAGGACAAGCACTTCCTCGACAGCCTGCTGTTTGCCAGCCAGCCCGAGGTGGCAGGGAAGATGGTGGACGTGGGTGCCGGTGCCGGATTCCCGGGTATCGTGACAAAGATCTACAAGCCCGAGCTGGAGCTGACCCTGATGGAGCCCACTGGCAAGCGGGTGGAGTTCTTGAAGTATGCCTGCGCTCAGCTGGGGCTGACCGGGGTGGAGTTTGCCAAGGAGCGCGCCGAGGAAGCCGCCCGCAAAGCATGGCGGGAGCAGTTTGATCTGGCCTCTGCCCGTGCGGTGGCGGCTATGCCCATGCTGGCCGAGTACTGCCTGCCGCTGGTCAAGGTGGGTGGCAGCTTCCTTGCCATGAAAGGCGCTTCCGGCGAGGAGGAGCTGGCTGCAGCCCGCGGTGCCATCCGGAAGCTGGGTGGAGAGTATAAGGAGACCCGCACCCTGCATCTGCCGGGCGGCGATACCCGCACCCTCATCCTCTGCAAAAAGATTTCGCAAACTCCGACAGCCTACCCCAGAAACGGTGGAAAGATCGCAAAGTCTCCGCTGAAATAACGCAAAACCGCAAGATAAATGCCAAGCCCTGCCGAACGATTCTTCTGGCAGGGCTTTTTGATTTCTGGTACACTGGAACTGCAATGAGTGAATTTTCCACCGTTTCCCGGGAAACAGTGGAAAACTGCGTCACATTTCAGCGAAAGGGGAAAGAATCATGTTTGAATGGAAGAAATCTGCCGGAAAGATCTACACCCTGCCTGTGGAAAGCATCCGTCCCTCGCCGTTTCAGGCTCGGACTGTTTTTGATGAAAAGGAGCTGGCGGGGCTGGCTCAGAGCATCCGGGAAAACGGCCTGCTTCAGCCCATCTCGGTGCGGAAGGTCGAGGGTGGTTACGAGCTGGTGGCAGGGGAGCGGCGGCTCCGCGCCTGCAAGCTGGCCAAGATGGAGACCATCCCGGCTATCCTCTGCGACTGCGGCGACCAGCGGACTGCGGCGCTGGGTCTGCTGGAAAACATCCAGAGGGAAGACCTGAACCCCTTTGAGCAGGCACAAGGGCTGCGGGATGTGATCGCCCTTTGGGACTGCACCCAGGCCGAGGCGGCCAAACGGCTGGGCATGGCACAGCCCACCCTTGCCAACAAGCTGCGGCTGCTGCAGCTGACCACCGACCAAAGGCAGTTCGTGCTAGACAATGGCCTGACCGAGCGCCACGCCCGGGCTGTCCTGCGCCTGCCCGAGAACCGGCGGAGCGAAGCCCTTATCACCATTGCCAAGCGGCGGATGAATGCCCGGCAGACCGACCTGTACATTGAGCAGGTGCTTAATGCCGCCGCCCCGGGCAGACACCGTATCTCCATGGTCAAGGATGTGCGCATCTTTGTCAACACCATCGACCATGCCATCCGGCTGATGACGGACAACGGTGTGCCTGCCACGGCCCACAGGGAAGAGCGGGACGGCTATATCGAATACACGGTGCGCATTCCAACCGCAGCCGCACAAAGATAAAACGCATCGCAATTTTCACAAAAAATGCAATTCCACAGGGTTTTTACGCAAAATAATCAGGAAACAGGTTCAAAAAGCCGCGCTGATGTGCTATACTAGTCTTTAAAGGGGCTTTGCTGGTGGGAAAACAGCGGGGCCCGGCCTCGAATGTTCCACGTGGAACAAATAATTTTCCCGGGAGGAAACAAAGAGCGTGGCTAAAATCGTTGCAATTGCAAACCAAAAAGGCGGCGTGGGCAAGACCACCACGGCCGTGAACCTTTCGTCCTGCGTTGCGGCTCTGGGCAAAAAGACGCTCATCGTCGATCTGGACCCGCAGGGCAATACCACCACCGGTTACGGCATTCCCAAGCGGAGTGTCGATGTGGGTACTTATGAGTTGCTGATCGGTGAGGCGGAGGCAAAGGATGCCATCCGCAAGACCGAGTTCCGCACCGATGTCATCGGTTCCAACACCCGGCTTGCGGGTGCGGGTCTGGAAATGATCGACCTGCCGGGCCGCGAAAGCCGCCTGCGCAAGGCGCTGGCCTCGGTGCAGAAGGACTACGACTTCATCTTTGTGGACTGCCCGCCCAGCCTGGATCTGCTCACCCTGAACGGTCTGTGCGCCTGCGACAGCGTGCTTATCCCCATCCAGTGTGAGTATTACGCACTGGAGGGCCTGTCGGAGCTCATCAGCACCCTCAAGACCATCCGCAAGAAGTACAACCCCTATCTGGACATCGAGGGCGTGGTGTTCACCATGTTCTCCGGGCGGTTCAACCTGACGCTGCAGGTGGTGGAACAGGTCAAAAAGTATTTTGGCACCAAGGTCTACAAGACCACCATCCCGCGCACCATCCGCATCTCGGAAGCGCCCAGCTACGGCCAGCCCATCAATTTCTATGAGCCCAAGGGCAAGGGCAGCGAGGCCTATATGGATCTCGCCATTGAGTTCGTAAAGAACAACCGCCCGCATGAACCGGCACGCCGCCGCACAAAAGGGAACAGTGCCCCCGCCGAGCAGAAAAGCGCACTGGAACAAGTGAAGCAGGGGGAAGCGTAACCTATGGCAAAAAAAAGAGGAGGACTGGGCCGGGGCCTGGAAAGTCTGTTTGAGGACACAGCCCCCAGCTTTGAGTCCGATAACCGGATCGAGACACTGCCCCTGCGGGAGATCGAGCCGGACCCGGCTCAGCCCCGCAAGACCTTTGATGAGGAAACGCTGGCAGAGCTGGCGGCCAGCATCTCAGAGCACGGTTTGCTGCAGCCCATCGCGGTGCGGCCCCACGGGGTGGACCGCTATCTCATCGTGGCCGGTGAGCGCCGCTGGCGTGCCTGCCGGATGGCGGGCCTGACCGAGGCACCCGTCGTCGTGAAGGATGTCACGGATGAGCAGGCCATGGAGCTGGCGCTGGTGGAAAACCTTCAGCGCGAGGATCTGGACCCGGTGGAAGAAGCACTGGGCATCCGGGAGCTGATGACCCGCTGTGACCTGACCCAGGAGCAGGCCGCCCGCAAACTGGGCAAGAGCCGCAGCGCGCTGGCCAACAGCCTGCGTCTGCTCAACCTGCCCGAAACGGTGCTGGAGCTGCTGAAGAGCGGTTTCCTCACCACGGGCCACGCAAAGGTGGTGCTGGGCCTGCCCACCCCGGAGCTGCAGGAGCAGGCGGCACAGATCATTGCCGACCATGAGCTGAACGTCCGGCAGGCAGAGGCCCTGTGCAAGAAGCTGGCCAAGCCCCCCAAAGAGCCTGTGGAGCCTGCCCCGCGCGGCACCCTGCCTGTGGAGGTGGAGGAGAGCCTGAAGCAGGCGCTGGGTAGTGAGGTCAATGTGGCCTACCACGATGGCAAGGGCAAGCTGACCGTCCACTTCTACTCGGATGAGCAGCTGAAGGCTTTTGCAAACTTATTAGGGCAATATCAGGTTGAGGATTAAACCTCTCCGTCATTGTTGTTGCCTAGTAGGAGAGGCCTTGGCAGCCGATGGAAGCTTTTCGTATACACCAGAGGCTCCCCTACCAGGGGAGCTGGCGGGCGTAAGCCCGACTGAGAGGTTGTACGAAGGCAAGCCTGGCCGAGAAGAAAAACATAGCGATCTAAGGCGCACGCCGCCTTTGAACGGCATGGGAAAGGGCTTACCTGCCCCATGCGAACCGAAATAGAGTAAGGAGAGTAAATCATGCTTGATATCAAATTTGTCCGTGACAACCCGGATGCTGTCAAGGAAAACATCAAGAAGAAGTTCCAGGATGCCAAGCTCCCTCTGGTGGATGAAGTCATCGAGAAGGACGCAAAGTACCGCGAGTGCCTGAAGGAAGTTGAGAGCCTGAAGGCTGCCCGCAACAAGCTGAGCAAGGCCAACGGCCCCCTGTTCGGTCAGCTGAAGAAGTGCACCGACGAGGCCCAGAAGGCCCAGCTGCAGGCACAGATCGATGCCAACAACGCCGCCGTCAAGGCCGACGCGGACAAGATGGCAGAGCTGGAAGCCGAGGAAGCCAAGCTGGCTGACCGCATCCAGGAGATCATGTACACCATCCCCCAGATGATCGACCCCAGCGTGCCCATCGGCCCCGATGACACCTACAACGTCGAGGCACAGCGCTTCGGTGAGCCCGTCGTGCCCGATTTCCCCATCCCGTACCACACCGAGATCATGGAGAGCTTTGACGGCATCGATATGGACGCTGCTGGCCGCGTTGCCGGCAATGGCTTCTACTACCTGCTGGGCAACATTGCCCGCCTGCACGAGGCTGTGCTGGCTTATGCCCGCGACTTTATGATCGACAAGGGCTTCACCTATGTCATTCCTCCCTTTATGATGCACGGCAACGTGGTGCAGGGCGTGATGTCCTTCCCCGAGATGGATGCCATGATGTACAAGATCGAGGGCGAGGATCTGTACCTGATCGGTACCAGTGAGCACACCATGATCGGCCGCTTCATCGACCAGACCCTGGACGAGGCTACTCTGCCCCTGACCCTGACCTCCTACAGCCCCTGCTTCCGCAAGGAGAAGGGCGCACACGGCATCGAGGAGCGCGGCATCTACCGCATCCACCAGTTCGAGAAGCAGGAGATGATCGTGGTCTGCCGCCCCGAGGAGAGCGCCGACTGGTACGAGAAGCTGTGGAAGATGTCCGTGGAGCTGTTCCGCAGCATGGAGATCCCCGTGCGCCAGCTGAACTGCTGCTCCGGCGATCTGGCTGACCTGAAGGTCAAGAGCTGCGATATCGAGGCCTGGAGCCCCCGCCAGCAGAAGTACTTTGAGGTCTGCTCCTGCTCCAACCTGGGCGATGCACAGGCACGCCGCCTGCACATCCGCGTCAAGGGCAAGGACGGCAAGACCTATCTGGCCCACACCCTGAACAACACCTGTGTGGCTCCTCCGCGTATGCTGATCGCCTTCCTGGAGAATCATCTGCAGGCCGATGGCTCCGTGACCATCCCCAAGGTGCTGCAGCCCTACATGGGCGGCCTGGAAGTTATGGTTCCCACCCACAAGAAGGGCTGAGCCTGAGCTTTTCCACAGAGCACTCATAAAATGTTGAAAACCCCGCCGTCCGTGTGATGCAGACGGCGGGGTTTTGTTGTGTGGAAAAAACAAAAAGAAAAAAGCTCCTGATTTTTCAATCAGAAGCTTTTTGGTGACCCGTACGGGAATCGAACCCATGTTACAGCCGTGAAAGGGCCGTGTCTTAACCGCTTGACCAACGGGCCTTACAAATACAGAGCTTCGCTAAAACCTCCGACTTTCATCGTCCACTACTGCGGACGACCGTCCCCCTTATCTTAGCGAAACTCTGTAACGTGGTAGCGGTAACTGGATTTGAACCGGTGACACTTCGGGTATGAACCGAATGCTCTAGCCAACTGAGCTATACCGCCATATTTATTTTGTGCACTTGAACAGTGCTTTATTATTATAGCCAATCGACCGCGATTTGTCAACAATTATTTCGCAAAAATTCAAAAATTTCTGAAATATCTCCTTTCATGGCGTAAAAAAGACGCTGTAACAGAAAAAAGTTACAGCGTCTTGTGTAAATCATTCCCGATATTTCTCCATCATTTCCTTGAACAGCACAGCCGGAGAGGGCGGCGTGTAGGTAATGGCGTTGGCACCCGCCGCAATGGTGGCGGAAATGCTCTCGCCGGTCTTGCCGCCGCTGGCGATGATGGGCACATCCGGGAACTGCTCCCGGATCTTTGCCACCACCCGGGGCGTGTCGGTGCTGCAGGCCACATTCAGGATGGATGCCCCGGAATCAATGCGGCTCTGGATGTTGGTGTTCTCTTTTGTCACTGTGATGATGACCGGGATGTCCACCACCCGCGAGACCGCCAGCAGGTTCAGGTCAGAGATGGGGGAATTGAGCACCACGCCCATGGCACCCTGGCTCTCCACGTCGCGGGCAAGGTTCAGGGTGCGCACGCCATGGGTGGTGCCGCCGCCCACACCGCAGAACACCGGGATGTAGGATGCCTTGATGATGGCATCGCTGATGGCCTGCTGGGGCGTGAAAGGATAGACCGCGAACACCGCGTCCGCGTCGCAGTTGCGGATGATGGCAAGGTCAGTGGTGAATACAAAGCTTTTCAGCCGCCGCCCGTTGATGACGATGCCGCTGGCGGCATACACCTCCTGGGGCATTTTCAGGATGTTGTGGCGCAGGCGGCTTTCTACGTTGGGGGAAGTTTTCTTTTCAGCTGCCATGGGCAAGTCCTCCGTTTCTCAATTGCTTCAAATAGGAACTATATTATAGGATAACAGGGGAGTTTATGCAAGAAACATCCTGTGAACAGTCTGCAAATAAAAATCGACCCTCTCCGTCCGTGCTTCACAGCACCGGAGAGGGTCGTTCCTTTAATGTGTTCTAACGTATTCTAAAATATCCTCAGGCACGCCGGCCAGTGCATCGGCTCCGACAGCAGTCAGCTCTGCGCGGCCCCGGAAGCCCCACAGCGCCCCCATGGCAGGCAGACCGGCATTGTGCCCGGTCAGGATATCTACATCGCTGTCGCCCACAAACAGGGTGCTGGCAGGGTCTGCGTGCAGGTCCTGCATCAGGCTGTAAACACCGGTGGGGTCGGGCTTGGTGGGCACGCCCGGGCGGCTGCCCCGCACCAGAACAAACCGACCCGCCCCGAAATAATGCTCGATGATCTTGCCGCACAGCGGGTCAGCCTTGTTGGAGAACACCGCGCACTGCACGCCCGCGGTGTTCAGCGCGTCAATGAGGGCAGCAATGCCCGGGTAAGGCGCGGTCTTGTCCTCCTTGTGGGCATCGTACCGGGCGGTAAACTCCGCCAGCGTAGCGGCCAGCTGCTCCGGTGTGCGGGCATCGGCGGGCGAAAACCGCTCCACGAGCTTCGGGATGCCGTTGCCCACCATGTGCTTGAACTGCTCCAC
>OIBF01000622.1_pt1 | contig 10701 bp, 9 predicted proteins | sample 1580921 | NCBI WGS metagenome assembly OIBF01 (sample SAMEA3882506, study PRJEB24775) | human gut metagenome | biome: human-associated habitat; feature: intestine environment; material: feces | place: Netherlands | collected 2009/2010
GTTCCTTTACCAAAAAGTTTCGTTTATCATAGCGCTTTTTCGCCCCTTTCGCAAGGGGCAAGGGATTGACAGCCCTGCGCTTTTTTGATAAAATTCCCGCGTCGGCACAAGCCGGCAGCGTTGGCACAAGCTGACTTTTCTTCCGCGCGTTCCCTGAAAGCAAACGAGGTATCACCAAGGTATCAATCTCCCTGCAAGGGGAATATTGATGCCTTTTCTTTGTCTTTTCAAGGGTTTTCGCGCAGAAAACAAGACGCAAGAGAGGATGAGAACACCGTGACGTTCCTTGTCATCGACGGCCAGGGCGGAAAGCTCGGCAAAACTTTGGTCGAGAACATCAAAAAGTCCTTCCCGCACCTCGAGATCATGGCGGTCGGTACGAACAGCGCCGCTTCCGACGTGATGCGCCGCGCGGGCGCTGACCGCGTGGCCACGGGCGAAAACCCCGTCATCGTGGCCTGCCGCAGCGCGCAGATCATCGTCGGCCCCATCGGCATCGTCATCGCCGATTCGCGCGCGCCACGTGATGGCAAATTCACTGAGAAGATTGGTGTGTACAATCCCAACACCAATCCCGCCACGGTAGATTTGAATTTCGACCGTGCTCTTTATTGGTTGGAGGTTGGCGCTCAGCCCACCGACACTGTGAAGAACATCCTCAGCCGTGAGGGTGTCCTCTTGATGAAGCACCTCCGTGTAGGTGTGAAGAGAGGCGCGTTTGACGAGGCTACCTGCCAGAAGCGTTTCGACGAGTGGAAGCAGGCCAAGACCGCTGGTACCGAGGCCTTCGCCAAGAAGCTCGCTGATGACAAGAAGGCTGCTGCTCAGAAGGCCCTCGAGGAGGAGAAGAAGACCAACGAGGCTATTGCCCAGAAGGTTGCAGAGAAGAAGGCTGCTGCCGCTGCTGCCGCCAAGAAACGTGCCGAGGAACTGGCTCGCAAGAAAGCTGCTGCCGAGGCTGCTGCCAGGGAGAATGCCCGTCGTATAGCCGAAGCCAAGGCGCGTGAGGCTGCTGCCGAAGCTGCCCGCAGAAAGGCTGCCGAAGAAGCAAGACTGGCTGCCGAGGCTGCAAGAAAGGCTCAGGAGGAGGCTGCTGCCCAGGCTGAGGCTAAGGCGAAGGCAAAAGCGCAGGCTAGGGCGCGTGCTGCTGCCGAGGCTGCCAAGCGTGCCGCCGCAGAACAGGCTGCCCGTGAGGCTGCTGCCGAACAGGCTGCAAGAAAGGCGGAGGCTGAAAGACGGGCTGCCGAGTTGAAGGCGAAGATGGATGCGGAACGCAGTACCCGTGAGATTGCCGCTGCCAAGAAGGAGGCACAGGAGGCTTCTACCTTGAGTTCGGTAGACCGCATGCTGAGCGGTGGATTCGAGGCTAATCGTGGCCGATTGCCGATGCCTATCAGCGGCAGTTACCGTGTGGTGAGTCATTTCGGTCAGTATCATGTAGAAGGTTTGAAGGGTGTAACGCTCGACAATAAGGGTATCAATATCCAGGGCAAGCCGGGTTGTGTGGCTCGCAGCATCTACGATGGTGAGGTGAGTGCCGTCTTCGGATACGGTGGTATGTGGAATGTCCTGGTTCGTCATGGCGCCTACATCTCGGTATATTGCAACCTGAAATCGGTCAGCGTACATAAGGGTCAGAAGGTTAGTACCCGTCAGGCTTTGGGTAGTGTAGGCTCTGATAACATCCTCCAGTTCCAGCTTCGCAAGGAGACGGCAAAACTCAATCCGGAGGCTTGGCTGGGAAGATAAAATACAGGAGAATCAAGGTTAACAGTATAGGCAGATAGAGGAAACCCTCTTAGATGGCAGCGCCATCTAAGAGGGTTTCGTATTTAGCAATGGCATCGCGTATTTCGCTGATGCGGATAAATTCGTTGGCAGAATGAGAACGGGAGGATTCGCCCGGCCCCAGCTTGAAGGATGGGAAATGCATCAGAGCCTGATCGCTGAGGGTAGGACTGCCGAATGGTTTCATACCCATAGCTACACATTTCCTGATAAGAGGATGCTCCGGGTCGATACGGGATGACTTCAGGCGGAAACTGTGAGCCTTTACCTCGCTCTTGAGATGCTGGCGGATAAACTCGTAAACCTCCTCGTTGTCGTAAAACTCGTTGGTTCGGATATCCACAAGCATCGTGCACTTATCCGGAATCACATTATGCTGGGTTCCGGCATTCACCACGGTGAGCGTCATCTTGGTAGGACCCAGAAATTCGCTTACCTTCTCGAATTTGTAATCACGAATCCAGCGCATGTCATCCAGTGCCTCGTAGATTGCATTCACTCCTTCGTTTCTTGCCGCATGGCCACTTTTGCCATGAGCAATCACATCCAGCACCATCAGTCCCTTTTCGGCTACGGCAGGATTCATGCCTGTAGGTTCTCCCACAATGGCAAGATCGATGTGTGGAAGCAAGGGCAGGGCACGCGTGATGCCATCCTTTCCCGAAACCTCTTCTTCGGCGGAAGCCAGATAAATCAGGTTGTAGCTCTGCGGCTTCTCCGTCAGCATTCGGAAAATCTGGAGAAGGGAACACAATCCGCCACCGCAGTCGTTACTACCCAGTCCATAAAGCACGCCATCTTTTACATTTGGAGAAAAAGGATCGCGACTCCACGAAGCCACGGGCTTCACGGTGTCGATATGGGCATTGAGCAGCAAGGTAGGACGGCTCTCATCGTAGTGAGGGTCGATAATCCAGAGGTTGTTTGCCTCGCGCTGCGGTTCGAAACCATAGCTGCGGATGGTCTGCTCCATGATGTCGGCAGCATCTTTTTCGTTGCGGCTTACCGATGGAGTGGCAATCAGCTTTTTGAGCAGTTGCACCGCATCGCTAACATATTGTTCCTGTGTCATCATAATCTCTCTATTTTTTGATTTTGGGGCAAAGTTACGAAAAAAAGAGCATATAAAGTGGAAAAACCAACATTTTATTTTGTGTTCTTAACAAATTCTATTATCTTTGCACCAATATTATAATACTAAGCTTATGCAAATTAATAGTCATCTTTCGGTTCTGGTTCATGACCTTGCTAAGAAGTGGGGAGATAAGCCTGCGCTTACCTTCAGGAAGTTTGGTAGTGACCAGTGGCAAACGGTTTCATTCAATCAGTTTTCCCTAAGAGTGAAACAAGTGAGCAATGCCCTCCTCAATCTTGGGGCTAAACCACAAGACAAAATAGCTGTCTTCTCGCAGAACTGTGTGCATTATCTGTACACCGATTTTGGTGCATACGGTATCAGAGTTACTGCAGTACCTTTCTATGCCAACAGTAGTGAGCAGCAGATTCAATATATGATCAATGATGCCCAGATTCGCTTTCTCTTCGTTGGCGAACAGGAGCAGTATGACAAGGCACATCGTATCTTTGCCCTCTGCCCATCCCTGGAGCGCATCATCATCTTCGATTCCAGTGTGCGCATCAGTACACACGACCCTGCAGCCCTCTATTTCAAGGACTTTCTGAAGTTGGGTGAGAATCTTCCACGTCAGACCGAAGTGGAGGAACTCTACAAGCAGGCAAGTATGGATGATTTGGCCAACATCCTCTATACCAGTGGAACTACCGGTGACAGTAAGGGTGTGATGCTGACCTATAGCCAGTATTATGCTGCTTTGAAGGCAAACAATGAGTGCATTCCTGTTACCGAAAAGGATCGTGTCATAGATTTCCTTCCATTCACCCATATCTTTGAGCGTGGATGGGCATATCTCTGCTTGAGTGAGGGAGCCCAGCTCATCATCAATACCTATCCACAGGAGATTCAGGAGAGTATGCGCGAAATGCGCCCTACCTGTATGTGCAGTGTGCCTCGTTTCTGGGAGAAGGTGTATATCGCCGTAAAGGCTAAGATGGATGATGCTGGTCCTGTCAAGAAGAAGCTCTTCTACCATGCTCTGGCAGTGGGTAGGAAGCGCAATATCGAGTATATAGCCAACTGCAAGCGCCCTCCTTTGGCTCTGGAGCTGGAATATAAGATTGTCAACAAGACTATCCTGAGCATTGTGCGCAAGCAGTTGGGCTTGGATAATCCTAATATCTTCCCTACGGCAGGCGCTTACGTAAGTCCTGAGGTGGAGGAGTTCGTACATGCCATCGGTATCAATATGGTGGTGGGTTATGGCTTGACAGAGAGTCTTGCTACCGTATCTTGCGATCATCTCGACAAGAAGCGCAGCCTGGGTTCTGTGGGTCGTCCTATCTCCTGCATCCAGGTCAAGATCGGTGAGGATAACGAGGTGCTCCTCAAGGGACCTACCATCACTCCAGGATATTATCATCGCGATACCACCAATGCCAAGGCATTCGATAAGGATGGATTCTTCCATACCGGTGATGCCGGCTATCTGAAGGATGGTGAGCTTTACCTCACCGAGCGTATCAAGGATTTGTTCAAAACTTCGAATGGTAAATATATCGCTCCGCAGCAGGTGGAGTCTTTGCTCCTGGTGGATAAGTTCATCGATCAGGTGGCAGTCATCGCCGACCAGCGCAAGTTCGTTTCAGCCCTCGTTGTACCTGAGTTCCGCCTCGTAGAGGATTGGGCTCGTGAGCATCACATCGCCTTCGCCTGCCGTGAGGACCTGTGTGCCAACGAGAAGGTGCAGAAGATGTTGATGGATCGCATCCAGATTCTTCAGCAGCACCTGGCTTATTATGAGCAAATCAAGCGTATCACCCTCCTGGCTCACCATTTCTCTATGGAGTCGGGAGAGTTGACCAATACATTGAAGATTCGCCGTCCTATCATCAACAAGAACTATAAGGCGGAGATTGACAAGATGTATGAGGAGTAATCATAAAGTTCAAAGTTCAAAGTTCAAAGTTCAAAATTCAAAGTTAAGAGTTAATGATTACAGCTGACCAGTTGAAAGATGTGATGGACAGAGCCGATGCTCTCCATCATTATCTCAATATCGACCAGAAGAAAGTAGAATTCGAGGAGGAGCAGCTCCGCACCCAGGCTCCTGACTTTTGGGAAGACCCAAAATATGCGCAGGAGCAGATGAAGAAGGTGAAGAGCATCCAGAAATGGCTCGATGGCTATAAGACCGTGCGCCTTTATGCCGATGAACTGAAGCTCGCCTTTGATTTCTATAAGGACGAAATGGTGACCGAGGAAGAGGTGGATGCCGATTATGCCAAGGCGATCAAAGCCATCGAAGACCTGGAGTTGAAGAACATGCTTCGCCAGAAGGAAGATCCGATGGACTGCGTGCTCAAGATCAATTCCGGTGCCGGTGGTACGGAAAGTCAGGATTGGGCGCAGATGCTGATGCGTATGTATATGCGCTGGGCTGAGGCTCATGGCTACAAGGTAACCATCACCGATATGCAGGAAGGCGATGAGGCTGGTATCAAGAGCGTGACGATGACCATCGAGGGCGGCGAGTTCGCCTATGGTTATCTGAAGAGCGAGAATGGTGTGCATCGTCTGGTGCGTGTATCTCCTTTCAATGCTCAGGGCAAGCGAATGACCAGTTTTGCCAGTGTCTTTGTTACTCCGTTGGTGGATGATACCATTGAGGTGTATGTAGATCCTGCCAAACTCTCCTGGGATACTTTCCGTTCGAGTGGTGCCGGTGGTCAGAATGTAAATAAGGTGGAGTCGGGTGTCCGTCTGCGTTATTGGTACACAGATCCTGATACGGGCGAGGAGGAAGAAATCCTCATCGAGAACACCGAGACCCGCGACCAACCGAAGAACCGTGCCAAGGCATTGTTGCTCTTGAAGAGTCAACTCTACGACCGCGCCATGAAGAAGCGCCTGGAGGCTAAGGCTAAGATTGAGGCTGGTAAGAAGAAGATAGAGTGGGGAAGCCAGATTAGAAGTTATGTCTTCGACGACCGTCGTGTGAAAGACCACCGTACCAACTATCAGACATCGGATGTAGATGGCGTGATGGACGGCAAGATAGATGATTTCATCAAGGCATACCTGATGGAGTTCCCTACGAATGATGACGAACAACAATAATAATCTAAAAAATATACGACTATGAGTGGAAATAAAGACTTAAGAAGAGCCAAACATGAGGCTTATCAGAAGAAACAGGCTGCAAAAGGCGAGAAAGTAATCAAGTGGATATTTATAGGATTGATAGTCCTCGGTATGCTATTCGCCATCTATGCAACAAGATTAGTATAAGACTATGAGTGGATTAGAGATAGAAAGAAAATTCCTCGTTAAGAAGGGCGACGCTTATAAAAGCGCCGCCTTTTCTTCTAGTCATATCCAGCAGGGATATATTCCTGCCGAGGGGGCTACGGTGCGGGTTCGCACACGGGATGAGAAGGCTTACCTTACCATTAAGGGCAAGTCGGTAAATGGCGGCATGACCCGCTATGAGTTTGAAAAGGAGATAACGATGGACGAGGCGCAGCATCTTCTGCAGCTTTGTCAGGGTGGCGTCATCGATAAGCGTCGCTATCTGGTGAAAAGTGGCAGTCATACCTTCGAGGTAGATGAGTTCTATGGCGATAATGAAGGTCTGGTCATGGCAGAGGTGGAGTTGGCTAGCGAGACCGAATCCTATGAGAAACCTGATTTCATCGGTATGGAGGTAACAGGTGACAAGCGATTCTACAATTCGCATCTCTTGGGCAATCCTTTCTCGAAGTGGCGTGATACCTTGCCGGCTGAATATCGTTAGAAAATGTATCGAAAAGGTCATTTCTGCGCCCTAAAACAGACTAAATAGCATAAATATTACTAAATTTGCGTTTTTGCTTTCAAATAATTCATTTATTTCAGAATTATTTTATAATTTTGCACGAAGAAAAATTAAAAAATAAGAAATTAGTAATAGAAAGATAGAAATGACTGATTCAAATAGAGGAAGTTTTGGTAGCAAGATTGGATTGATTCTTGCTACAGCAGGTGGCGCCGTAGGTTTGGGTAACGTATGGCGCTTCCCTTATATGGCTGGTCAGGAAGGTGGCGCAGCCTTTATTCTGGTATACATCGGAAGTGTGCTCCTGTTGGGCATTCCATGTATGATTTCTGAGTTTATCATCGGCCGTCATGGTGCCTCTAATACCGCACGTGCCTATACCAAACTCTCTAATGGTACTGCTTGGAAGTGGGTAGGCTATCTTGAGGTGCTTACCGGTTTCCTGATTACGGGCTATTATGCGGTGGTTTCGGGCTGGTGTCTGCAGTATGTCTATGCCAGCATCATGGGCGAACTGCATGGTGACCCAACCTTTGTGGCGAATTACTTCAAGGAGTTTTCTTCTGATCCTGTGCGTCCGGTTATGTGGACGGTAGCGATATTCCTGATTTGTCATTTCGTGATTATTCATGGTGTGCGCGGCGGTATAGAGAGGGCTTCTAAGGTGATGATGCCTCTCCTGTTCATCCTGCTTTTGATCATTGTGGTAGCAGCTTGTCTGTTGCCGGATGCAGGTAAGGGCGTGGAGTTCCTGTTGAAGCCTGATTTCGGAAAGGTAGACAGAAACGTGTTCCTGAATGCCTTGGGTCAGTCGTTCTATTCTATGAGTATCGGTATGGGCTGTATCTGTACCTATGCCTCTTACTTCAGCCGTCAGACCAATCTCTTTAAGAGTGCTTTGCAGATTTCCATCATCGATTTGCTGGTAGCAGTACTGGCTGGTCTGATGATATTCCCTGCAGCCTTCTCAGTAGGAGTATCACCGGATAGTGGTCCTTCGCTCATCTTCATCACTTTGCCGAATGTCTTTAATCAGGCGTTTGCATCGTTACCTGTACTGGGTTGGATTATCTCGCTGCTCTTCTACGTGTTGCTGTCGGTAGCAGCCTTGACCTCGCTGATGTCACTTCATGAGGTGAATACTTCTTTCTTCTACGAGGAGTTGAAGATAGACCGCAAGAAGGGTGCTACCATCGTTACGGCTTCCTGTGCCATCATCGGAGCCTTCTGTTCGCTCTCTTTGGGTGCAACAGATAAGCTATCGTTCTTCGGAAAGGCGCTGTTCGATTGGTTCGACTTCGTTACGGGTCAGATATTCCTTCCTCTGGGAGGATTCCTTACCTGCCTGTTCCTGGGCTGGTATGTACCTAAGCAGATCGTACAGGATGAGTTTACTAACTGGGGAACCTTGAAGGGCCGTCTCTTCGGTATTTATCTTTTCCTGATTAAGTTCGTTTGTCCTGTCCTCATCTTCCTGGTATTCCTGAACCAGTTTGGTGTCTTCGGATAAAGTATTTGTAATCGGATATAACTATATATAATAAGGTGTAGCATCTGCCGTTTCGTCGGAAAAAATAAACACTACACATTAAATACTAAGATAATGGAAACAAGAGGAAATTTTGGTAGTAAGTTGGGCGTTATTCTTGCCACAGCCGGCTCGGCAGTCGGTTTGGGTAATGTATGGCGCTTCCCTTATATGGCAGGTCAGAATGGTGGCGCCGCCTTCATTCTCATCTATTTGGTATGTATCATCCTGCTCGGATTGCCTGGCATGATGAGCGAATTCATCATCGGTCGTCATTCTGCATCCAATGCAGCCCGAGCTTATACCAATCTGGGTAAGCACAAGGCGTGGGGTGCCTTGGGCTTGATGGGCATCACCTCTATGATTATCCTGGGTTTCTATGCCGTAGTGGCTGGCTGGTGCCTGCAGTATCTCTATGCCAGTATCATGGGTGGTGTTCATGGCGACGCAGAGTATGTGAAGACCTATTTCCAGACCTTTTCAGCCGATCCTATCCGTCCTACCTTATGGGCAGTAGGTTTTATCCTGCTTACCCACATGGTGGTAGTACGCGGTGTGCGCAATGGTATAGAGAAAGCATCCAAGATACTGATGCCTATGCTCTTCTTCCTGTTGATTGTGATTGTGGTTGCTTCCTGCTCTCTGCCGGGAGCGATGAAGGGAGTGGAGTTTCTGCTGAAGCCGGATTTCTCTAAGGTAGATGAAAACGTGTTGCTCGAAGCGCTGGGACAGGCGTTCTTCTCTTTGAGTATGGGTACGGCATGTCTGTGTACTTATGCCTCTTACTTCAACAGACAGACCAATCTCTTGAAGTCTGCTACTCAGATTGTGACCATTGATACGGTAATCGCCGTATTGGCAGGTTTGATGATCTTCCCTGCAGCCTTCTCGGTAGGTGTGCAGCCAGACAGCGGTCCTTCGCTCATTTTTATTACCTTGCCAAACGTATTCCAGCAGGCTTTCGGTAACATGCCGGTTGTCGGTTATGTGATTTCGGTGTTGTTCTATGCTTTGCTTGTATTGGCAGCCCTGACTTCTACCATCTCGATGCACGAGATAGGTACCGCCTTTATTTATGAGGAGGGTAAGATAAGCCGTGCCAAGGGAGCCTGGTTCGAGACCGTCGTTTGCTGCATCATAGCTGTATTCTGTTCGCTCTCTCAGGGTGCCGTACCTGATTTGGGCTTCTTCGGCAAGGATTTCTTGAGCAATTGTGACAACTTTACTGCCCAGCTGCTCATGCCGTTGGGGTCGTTCATCACCTGTCTGTTCCTGGGATGGTATGTGCCAAAGAAGATAGTGCGTGATGAGTTTACCAACTGGGGAACCTTGAAGGGAACTCTCTTCCCTGTTTTCCTGTTCACCATCCGTTTTATCTGTCCAATCTGTATTTTCCTTATCTTCCTGCACCAGTTTGGTGTCATTTAGCAAAACCGGCAAACTTGCAGACAGGCTATCTTGCCCCTAGTAGGCAAGATACGGCTTGATTCTTTCTATTTCGGCAGGTGGAAAGTCTTTGAGGAGACGCAAATCATTCACACTTCTCAGCGGACCATGGGTTCTGCGGTAGTTAACGATTTCCTTTGCCTGGTAAAAGTCCAGGTAAGGATGTTTGCGCAGTTCGGCTAAACTGAGCTGGTTGACATTCATTTTCCGGATATGTTTTGCATCAATATTCATATAGTGGAGGGCTGTCTCGGGCACGCCTTCCACTTCTTGTATCTGGCTCATGGAAACAAAACCGCCTAACCGTTCTCTGTAACGGATGATGCTTCTGGCATAGTAAGAGCCTATGCCGGGAATTTTCTGCAGTTCGGTCGTATCAGCAGAATTGATGTTGATATACTGACCTTCTTTCAGTTTTCGTGGATAGCTGTATTGGGTAGTGTCTTTCTTCCTTTCATCTCTAGTTCTTATAGCTGTCTCTTGATAGCCGTAGTTGTATCTTTCTCTTGGGTAAAAGTTGGCAGCCGGCTGGTAGTCTTTACCAATTCTGATAAAGGGCAGCAGTTTTTCGAATTGCTTCTTGGTTAGTCCGTAAACCCGTGCAAAGTCTCTAGGTGTCCTGAAGATACCTCCTTTATTTCGATATTTGATGATGCTTCTGGCTTGCCATGATTCCAGTCCCAGCCGTTGGAAATCAGATTGGCTTGCCGTATTGGGGTCAAAGGCGAATACTTCGCTCGACTGAAGTCCGTCTTCATAATAGCCTGGATGTTGCCGCGTGGCATGCCTGATGATACTATCGTTATGGGCTTGTTGTTTTTCTGAGGGCATAGTTTCTTTAGAACCTACAATGAAAATCATTGTGGTACTGACAACGAGCAGGGTCAGGATTATGAGTAATGCTCGCCGTTCATGGTAATTGATATAAAAAAAATCCTTTATAAACTTCATAGGCTTACGGATTTTTAAGTTCTTGTAATACCGAAATTTCGCCGACCATTTTGGCCACGACCAAGGCAAATCCTCAGTGTTTACGGCACATCTGAC
>OIBF01000626.1_pt1 | contig 10593 bp, 8 predicted proteins | sample 1580921 | NCBI WGS metagenome assembly OIBF01 (sample SAMEA3882506, study PRJEB24775) | human gut metagenome | biome: human-associated habitat; feature: intestine environment; material: feces | place: Netherlands | collected 2009/2010
CTTTTCGGCGGGCTCCACCGAAATGGCGGTCAGCACCGGGCCCTTGCCGCGGTAGATGTTGTGGAACTTGTAATTGACCTTGGCGGTCACAGTGACCCAGGCGCGCTGCTCCAGCGCCTTGTAGCCATCGTAGCTGCAGGGGAAGCCCACGAACTGGATGTCCTGCACGCAGCAGGTCATGGCAAAGCGGCCGGGCACAAAGCTGTTTTTGCCGGCGCGGTTGGTCTGGCAGACCTGCGCCAGAAAGCGCACCGTCTTGCCGGTGTACTTCTGGGGCTCGTCCTGACAGTCCATGTACCAGATGCCAAAATCGTCATCCGGGATGTCGATGGGGTCGGCGTTGATATCAAAGGGCAGCGGGTCGGGAATATCGTCGTAGGCTACGCTGCCGTCCTTGAACTCGTAGGCGATATCGCACTTGCGGGAGGCCTGCCGCACCAGCTTGTGCAGCTCCTGCCGGGCGTCATCGTTGTTCACGGCTTCGGCGCGGTTGAACACAATCAGCTCGCTGCGGGCGATCTTGTCCAGCATCAGGCTGCGCATGGAGTTGTCGCGGGCGTAGGTCAGGGCGGTGGTGCCGTCGGCGGTGGCGATGCACTGGTACACCAGCCAGTTCTCGGGCAGGGCATCCGCTAAATCCTGCAGCAGCCACATGCCGTTGTACTCGATGACCACGCGGCCTGCGTCCGCTTCCTTGCCCAGCTTTGCAAGGTTCTGGGGGTTCAGTTCAGACTTATCCTCCAGCACCTTCACGGTCACGCCGGGGAAGGCGAACTTTTTCTCGTTGTACTCCTCTTCGCCCTCCTCGCAGATCAGCAGCAGGGTCTTGTCGCCGGAGTCGAAATTGGGGTCTTCAAAGGTCTCCTGAATAAACTTGGTCTTGCCGCTTTCCAGAAAGCCCACAAACAGGTAGACCGGGATCTCTTTTGCCATAATAAATGGTTGCTCCTTCTCTCAATAATGGGGTTCTCAGCAGCCGAACAGCTGGGCGATGGCGGTCTCGTTCAGCTTGGAGCCGATGACCACCAGCTTGCCGCCCACGTCTGCACTGCGGCTGCGCACTTCCCACTCGCCGGGCACATAGTCGAACTCCAGCCAGCCGTCTGCGCCGCCGTCCACGATGCCCTTGCTGCGCAGGATCATGCCGTAATTGCCGGTGTCCAGCTCGGTGAGGGCGTGCTCCACTTCGGCCTTGGTGAACTTGCGGGCCGTCTCGACGCCCCAGCTGGTGAACACCTCATCGGCGTCGTGGTCATGATGATGGTGGTGATGGCCGCAGCAGCAGTGGCCGTCATGGTCGTGATGATGCTCGTGCTCATGGTCGTGTCCGCAACCGCATGCGTCGCCATGTGCGTGTTCATGTTCGTGGCCGTGGTCGTGTCCGCAGCCGCATGCGTCGCCGTGCGCGTGAGCATGTTCGTGCTCATGGTCATGTCCGCAGCCACATTCGTCGCCGTGCGCGTGTGCGTGAGCGTGTTCTTCATCTTCATGCTTATGATCATTGCCACAGCAGCAGTCATCGCCATGCTCATGGGAATGCTCTTCATGGTCATGGTCATGATCGTGTCCGCAACCGCAGGCATCACCATGAGTATGCTTAGGCACATGTCCCATAGTTTTATGATCATGATCCTTGCCACAGTGACCGCAGGTACAGCCTACCGGATGCTTGCTGTAATCCTCTACACTATTGATATGGCCGTCAATATGACGAAATGCTCTTACATCGCCGGCACCGTTACGGATATCTTCCAAATCTTTCTTCATTGTATCTACCACCTTTCTTTTCAGGTTGTCTCACTCTTCATATGAGTATCTATTCATATGTAATATAAAAATAATAGGAAAGGTGATAACACCTTTCAGTAAATTCTTTGATACCTATATTATAACACAAATAACGTATGAGTCAATACTCACCCATGAAATTAGTGATAAAAATTCCTAAGAAAAAAATGGGTACAGCACATTCGCCGTACCCACTATAAAAATTGATGGAGAAAATTACTTTAAGATAAGCTCTACGCTTACGCATATCGCTTTAGGACTGCCTTAATCAAACAGGTGGCAGGCAACCCAATGTCCGTGCTCAACCTCTTTCAGCTCAGGCTTAACCTGTACGCAATGCTCGGTGCAGTGCTCGCAGCGGCTGGCAAATGGGCATCCAGGCGGCAGGTCCAGCGGACTCGGGATTTCGCCTTCCAACGGCTCAATCTTTTCACCCGGCTTGAAGTCTACCTTAAACACAGCACCCATAAGTGCCTTGGTGTACGGATGCTTGCAGTGTTCTGCAATACGTCCGTGCTCCAGCCATTCTACTACGTTACCAAGGTACATTACCGCAACCTGATGGCACATCAGGTCTACCAGACCGAGGTCATGGGCAATGAACAGATAGGTAATATTTTTTTCTTTTTGAATGCGGCACAGCAGCTCGCATATTTTTTCCTGTACGGAAACGTCCAGCGCACTGGTTGCCTCGTCGCAGACAATAATCTTCGGTTCCAGTGCCAGAGCGCGGGCAATGCCCAGACGCTGACGCTGACCGCCGGACATGCTGTGCGGATAGCGGTCCTTGAATTCAGCAGGCAGCTCAACCATTTCCAACAGCTCTGCTGCTTTGGCGTCTACCTCGCTGTTTTTAATCAGGCCGAAGTTTTTCAAAGGCTCGGTAAGGATATCCTTTACGAGCATCTTCGGGTTAAAGGCAGCAGTCGGATCCTGGAACACCATCTGGATGTTCTTTCTGTCCTGACGCAGCTGTTCACCCTTGGACTGCATCAAATCATGGCCTTCGAAAATTGCTTCACCGCTGGTAGCAGGGTGAATACGCAGCAAAGTACGCACCAGTGTACTCTTACCGCAGCCGGATTCACCGATGATGCCCAGGGTACGGCCTTCGTATGCACGCAGGTTGATGTCATTGCAGGCAGTCAGAAACTTGCCGCCGTCAACTGCGAATTTTTTGGTAAGGTGGTTAATCTCCAGTACCAGTTTAGTACGTTCATAGGCCGGTCTTTCATTATTGCTCATAATATGTCTTACCTCCTATGACCGGAACTGCCCTCAGCAGCTGTTTTGTATAATCGTCCTGCGGATTAGCAATAACGTCCTCACGCTTGCCATATTCCACAACATGACCGCCCTTCATAACCATCAGCTTGTTGGATACATAGGAAGCAACGCCAAGGTTATGGGTAACCATGATAACGGCAACGCCGTATTCGTCACGAATATCAACAATCTGACGGATAATCTGTGCCTGAGTAGTTACGTCCAGCGCACTGGTAGGTTCGTCAGCCAAGAGGATTTTCGGGCTGAAAATCATGGCCATAGCGATACCTACACGCTGACGCATACCGCCGGACAGCTCAAACGGATAGCTGTTCATGATATTTTCCGGGTTCGGCAGACGCACGTTAGTCAGCATATCACAGCACATCTTATAAGCCTGGTCCTTAGACTTGTCAGGCTGATGCGCCTGAACGTAGTCAATGAACTGTTGGCCGATGCGGCGGATAGGATTAATCATGTTGCCACTGTCCTGGAAAATCATGGACATCTCACTGCCATACATTTTGCGCCATTCATCGGGAGTATTTTGCAATACATCCTTGCCGTCAAAGATGATGCTGCCGCGGCTAACGCGGCCAGCACCAGGCAGGCAACCCATAATAGCGCGGATAACGGTTGTTTTGCCACTGCCGGACTCGCCGACGATAGACATAATCTCGCCCTTATCCAATTCTAAGCTGGCACCGGTTACGGTGAGCTTGTCACCGTAGCTGATGTCTAAATCTTTTACTTCAAGTAGCATTAAGCGTTACCTTCTTTGTAAATTATTAGTTAGCAGATTTGATATCTTTGGTCAGCCAGTAGTAATCGCAAGGCAGGATTTCTGCGTTAGCAATAGATTTGTTGGAAACCATGTTGGTTTGCGGATGACCGAATACCAGGGAAGCTGCGTCGTCGAGGATAACTTTTTGCATTTCGATAACCAGCTCACGACGTTTAGCCGGGTCAAATTCTACGCCCAGTTTATCGGACAGAGCATCAAATTTCGGATTGCTGTAACCGGAACCGTTCTGTTCTTGACCGGTCTTGAGGTACATGTTCATGAATACTTCAGGATCGCCAGCCTGCAGAGTCAGTACGTTGGAAATCAGCAGGTCATAATCACCTTTACGGCCGATACCATCCAGTACGTTGTAGTCAACGTTCTTCAGGTTAACTTTAATGCCGACTTTCTTAGCATCAGCCTGAGTAGCTTCTGCATACAGAGGCAGCTCAGCACGGCCGCTGTAGAATACGAAGTTCAGTTCCAGGTTTTTGCCGTCTTTATCAACAAAGCCGTCGCCGTTGGTATCTTTCCAGCCAGCTTCAGCAAGCAACTTTTTAGCGCTTTCAACATTGTATTGGTTTTTATCGTATTTGTACAGTTCATCATAACCGTAGTCAACAGAAGGCGGCAGGTACGGACCACCGGGAACGAAGGTGTCTTTCAGCAGAACCTTGTTGTAGGTTACACGGTCCAGAGAACGCAGCAGAGCTTCGCGGACTTTGATATCGCCCAACGGTCTGTCAGCACGTACATTCAGACGAGCAAGTACGTCACGCAGGGAAGCGATATTGGAGATGTTGTATTTATTTTTGTCTTTGAACAGCTGCAGGTCGCCTGCTGCAATGTTAATAGCGAAGTCGATTTCACCTTTTTGCAGAGCCATAGCACGGGTGTTAGGATCGTCGATGGTCAGGATATCAACCTCTTTGAACGGAACTGCGCCATCCCAGTATTTTTCGTTTCTAACCATTTCAGCTTTAGCTTTGCTGTAGGATTTTACTGTATAAGGACCGGTGCAGATAGCGCCTTGTTTTGCGGTATCACGGTCTTTAATGGTTTGAGTATCAACGATAATGAACAGAGGGTCACCAAGCATACCGGGCAGAGTCGGTACCGGTTTTTTAGTTTTGATGATTACGTTCTGGCCTTCACCCTTGATGAATTCATATTCGAACATGGATTTTGCACGAGCTGCTTTTTCAAAGGTACGTTGGATAGAAGCTGCTGCCAGCTCACCGGTCAGTTTGGTACCGTTGGAGAAGCAAGCCTTATCGTTGATGTGGAAGGTCCAGGTCAGCTTATCATCAGAAATGGTCCATTTATCAGCCAGCCAAGGAACAGCGTTCATTTTTTTATCGAATTTAACCAGGCATTCGCCCAGGCCGTAACGCATTACAATCCAGCCAAAGTAGTTATCGGTGGTTTCCAGGGAGTCAGCGAAGTTGGTAACACCAAATTTTACAACTTCCTTGTGCTCAGCTTTTTTGTCGCCGCCACAGCCTGCTGCTGCAAATGCCAGTAAACCGATCATAGCCGCTGCTGCGGTAGCTTTAAACATTTTTTTCATTAGTCATCTCTCCATTTCATATACTCATTTAACCCGGCAGACTTCTGCCGGATATCAAAAACTAAGGCGAAAATAATTAATCCTGTACGTCATTACGCGGGTCAAGCACATCACGCAGATTATCGCCCCAAAGGTTGAAAATCATAACGGTAACAAAGATTGCCAAACCGGGGAAGAACATCAGCCACGGTGCAGTCTGCAGCTGCTGACGACCTTCATTCAGCATCAGGCCCCATTCAGGAGCAGGCGGTTGGCTGCCGAAGCCCAGGAAGGACAGACCTGCAAGCTCCATCATCAGAGCACCGATATCTGCTGCTGCGGTAATAACCATCATCGGCAAAATATTGGGCAGGATATGTACCCACAGAATATGAGGCGAGGTACCGCCGTTAACGATTGCTGCTTCTACATAGTCACGACGTTTAATCTGCAGTACAAGGCTGCGGGATAAACGCGCATATTTTGTCCAGCTTACAATCGTCAGCGCGATTACGGCGTTGACAAGGCTGCCACCCATAATACCGGCAACAGCGATAGCCAGAATCATACCAGGGAAGGAAATCATCATATCAGAAATACGCATGATAACCATATCAACCTTACCGCCGAAATAACCGGAAATAACACCCATAGAAGTACCAACGATAAATACGCTGGCTACCAGGAACAATACACCGCTCAGGGAAGCACGCGCACCATAAAGCACACGGCTTAAGCAGTCACGACCCAGCTTATCTGTGCCGAACAGATGACTTCCGCCCGGTGCCATGAAAGCATCCTGCATTGTTGCATGAGTCGGATCATACGGTGCAAGAACAGGTGCCGCAAAAGCAATAGCAATCAGCACCAATACCAGAACTGAGGTTACGGCAAAAGCACGGTTGGTTTTAAAACCATTAATAATTGTTTCCATCTGCTCTTACCTTACCTTTCTCAGACGCGGATCAAGATAGTTATAAGAGATATCAACAATGAGATTGATAACCATATACATCAACGCAATCCACACAACAACACCTTGTACCAGCTGGAAATCACGGTAGGTAATTGCTTCAATTGCCAGACGGCCAAGGCCGGGCCATTGGAAAACAATCTCGATAACCGCAGCACCGCCCAGAAGGTTACCTAAAGACAGACCTAAAAGCGTAATCAGCGGCAGCAGAGCGTTCGGAAGAACCTCTTTCCACAGAATATGGCTTTCACTCATACCACGCGCGCGTGCACCGACAACATAGTCCTGATGCAGCTCTTCCAGAATAGCAGCACGCACCTGACGTGTGTACTTGGAAGACATTGCAAAGGCCAACGTTGCCGCAGGCAGGATAATCGTGTCAACACCAATCGTACCGCCGACAATAGGCAAGAGGTCAAGTTGCAGACCAAAAATCCACAGCAGCATCAAGCCAACCCAGAAGCCCGGCATTGATACGCCAAGGAAAGTAAAGCTGCGTACTACATAGTCAAACCAGCCACCGCGCTTAACTGCAGAATAAATGCCGGCAGGAATAGATACCACCAACATCATTGCAAGGGAAGCCAGAGACAATAGGATAGTACCGGGCAGACGCTCGAACAGCTCCTCAACAACAGGCTTTTTAGCCATAAAGGAGAAACCGAGGTTGCCATGCAGCGCACGACCCAACCAATCCAGATACTGGAAGAAGAAGGGCTTGTCCAGACCTAATTCTGCACGCAGTGCATCAATTTCGGCCTGACTTACAATAATATCCTCGTTACCTGCAATCATCTGGCGAGCTACATCGCCAGGGGCCAGCATTACCAAAGCAAAGGTAATAAAGCTGATACCCAGCAGAACAAGGATGATCTGCCCCAGTCGGGACAGAAGCTGCTTTTTCGTCAAAGCACATCATCTCCATCAAAAAAAATTACCCTTCCTGCAAAATGAGCGCAGAAAGGATACATAATTACAATGTGCACAATTGTAATTATATATATATTTCCGTCGCTAGCAGGAATATATCAACTGAGGAAATCAACCTGACTTAGCCTTGCGGCATCACAGTGGCTTGACCGCTACGGATTTGCACCGTATTCCGATTATTACCTGCATAGGCAGGCACCTCAGAAGAGTATAGATTTGTAAAAGTTCCTTATGTCGGCAAAAAAATAATAAGCTAACACTTATAGATTTATAATAGCACTAATGCTCATTATTTGCAACAAATTTGTTACAAAAGGGTTGCTTAGGCAAACTCTCTTCTCAAAGAAGACAAATAAAATAAAAGTATTATTGACTGAGACAGCATAAAGCCCAGCAAGGCCAGCCATAGTCCGCTGTTGCCCCAAAGCGGCACCAGCTGCCACTGCAAAAGGTAAAATACTAAGAGTGCCATCAGCATCATGTTGCGTACCGGTGCGGTTCTGGTAGCTCCGCAGAAAACTCCGTAAAGCACCATGCCGATACCGGCGCAGACAGGATAGAATAAAACAAACACATTGTAGGTCACAGCCATTGCTACAACCTCTTCAATATTGGTAAACAGGCGGATAAAGAATTCATTGCCCAGATGATAGCCGAGCATCAGAATAGCAGCCAGTACCACCAGCCATTTAAAGGTCATTTTTATGGTAGCGGCAAACAGCTTGCCGTTCTTTGCTCCTACCGCACGGCCGCTAAAAATCGCCGTGCCGTTCGCCATACCGTCAATCAGGTAGCTCATTATATCCTTGAGCTGCAGCAGCACAGCGTTGGCTGCCAGCACCACAGTACCGAAGGAAGCTCCCACCGCCGCAATAATGTTGTTGACGGTCAGCAGGCAGGCAGTACGAATCATCAGGTTGACGTTCACCTGCAGCATGCCGATAAACTCACGCCAATCCAGCAGCTCGCTCCAAGGCAGCGCCTTGTAATCAAAATCACCGTAATAGTACATCAGTACTACACTCAGGATGCCGCCGTACAGCTGACTGAGCAAGGTAGCAAAAGCCACACCGGTAATATCCATATGCAGCCAGAAAACAAACCAGATACTCAGTGCCATGTTCAGCACGTTCATGGAAACCTGCATAAACACGCTGGCACGCACCCGCGTCTGCCCCATGAGCCAGCCCAGAGCTACATAGTTACCCAAAACCAGCGGTGCCCCCCAGATAAGGATGTAATAATAATCACGGCACAGCTCGTTTACCTCCGGTGCAGCACCAATCATGGCCAGATACAGCTCCAAGATAGGCTTCTGGAAAAGAATGCAGCAGGCACTTATCAGCATTGCCAGCACCAAGGGCTTAAAAAAGGCGAGCATACCAAGTCTTTTATCGGCAGCGCCAAAGGCCTGTGCCGCATAACCGGTAGTACTCACACGTAAAAAACCAAATAACCAATATAAATTGTTGAACAAGATAGCGCCCAGGGAAACTGCTGCGATATATTTAGGATCCGGAAGCTGTCCCATAACGGCTGTATTCACCGCACCCATTAAAGGCTGCGTCATTGTCGACAGCATAAACGGTACTGTCAGGCCCAAGTATTCCCTATCAGTCAGCAGGTTCACTCTATCTATCTCCCTTGTTTATTCGCACTAAATTTTATTTTTAGAAAACATCTTGTGTGAATAGCTTATCATATGTTATAATTTATTGCAAGTAAAAAAAGTAGCAATTGCTGAAAATATTTCCGCGGAAATTTTGCCAATCTCCGTCAAAGAATAATTTGTATGCCATTGCTTAATTTTTTAAGCTTTAGTTAGCAGTCGCTAATATAAAAGTACGATTAATAAAAGTATGAGAATTATATCAAAGGAGTGAGCACATGTCTGACACACTAAAGGTATGTGGACTGACGATTGAACGTGGCACTAAACTGCGCACGTACCTGCCTGTCCCGGACACCAATGTAAAAATCCCTCTGACTATTATCAATGGCGAAAAAGATGGCCCCACCCTGCTTATTACCGCAGGTATTCACGGTGGTGAATACCCCGGTATCGCAGCAGCAATGGAGCTGGGCCGCGATATTGAGCCCGAGCACGTAGCAGGCTGCCTGATCATGATGCACCCGGTAAATATCCAGGGCTTTTGGGCACGCCGCGAAATGATTGTACCCGAAGACGGCAAAAACCTGAACCGCGTTTTCCCCGGTGATCCCATGGGAACGCTTGCCGATAAAACTGCATATTTAATCAGCAACAACTTTTTCTCTATTGCCGATTTTTATGTAGACATGCACAGCGGCGATATCCACGAAAGCCTGCATCCCTATGTTTACTATCCCGGCCAGCCTACGCCAGAGGTAGAAAAGAAATCCCGTTCCGTAGCCCGCGTACTTGATATGGAATATATGGTACGCTCGTTGGCAACCGGCGGTGCCTATAACTACGCCGCCAGCACCGGACTTCCTTCTATTTTAATTGAACGCGGCGGCGCCGGCCTCTGCCTGCACGAGGATATTGAAGCCTACAAGGATGATATCCGCAACATCCTGCGCAAGCTGAAAATGTTCTCCCTGCCTGTAAAGCCACGCCATCACTCTCCGCGTGATGTAGAAAACCTTATTTATCTGGAAGCTTTGGAAACAGGCTGCTGGCTGCACCACATCCACAGCGGCGATTTTGTTGAAGAAGGCCAGGTTTTGGGACGCATCACCGACGTTTTCGGCAACACGCTGACAACCTATTACGCAGAGCAGACAGGCGTAATCCTTTACGTCTGCCCGGCACTGGCATCTCCCAAGGGCACTATTCTTGTAGCCTACGGCACCATTAAGGAATTTGATGACGAAGAGTAAAATTTAAAGTTTTTCCGGTCTGCTCAAGCAGGCCGGATTTTTTTATGTAAATCATAAACTGCATAAAAATACGCAACAGACATCAGCATCTGTTGCGTAGTAAAATCAACAATTTAATAGTTATATTAACAGCTTAAAGCTTAGTTACCAAAATAAGAGCTGTAAATATTTTTGTATTCACCGCTGCGCTTAATCTCTTTCAGCGCTTCGTTAACCTTCTTCACCAACTCCTGATTACCGTTGGCAACCGCCATACCATATTTGTCTTTATCCAGTACCGTTTCACCGGCAAATTTCACCTTAGCACCATAATTATGAGTGATAAAAAAGCTGGCAACTATTTTAGAAGCAACGAGTGCATCAGCCTTTCCCTCAGCCACGAGCTTAATGCCTGCTTCCGTATCACGCACAGGCACAACCTTAGCATCCTTAGCCTTAGAT
>OIBF01000634.1_pt1 | contig 10479 bp, 6 predicted proteins | sample 1580921 | NCBI WGS metagenome assembly OIBF01 (sample SAMEA3882506, study PRJEB24775) | human gut metagenome | biome: human-associated habitat; feature: intestine environment; material: feces | place: Netherlands | collected 2009/2010
GACATCGCCAAGAGTAAAGTGGAGAAAGCGATGGAGAAAGCCCGTACGCAGAAGTATCCCCTGAAGCTCACTTATATGCCAGAATAAAGAAAGGGAAATATAGAATGGATAGTATGGGATTAACCCGATATATGAGTGTCTTGATGGATGATGCCATGAAGCAGGCCCGGTTCTTCGATCACGAGTTCGTGATGCCGGAGCACATGCTTCTGTCATTGCTCCGCCAATATGCCTTCTGCCAGGCTTTGCAGGAGGAAGGTGTGGATAGCATCAAGATGCATGAGGACTTGGTGGGATGGCTCGCCAAGCAGGAGCGTGTGCCTGAAAATATCAAATATCTGCCTGAGCCTTCGTCGCTCTTCAAGACGATGTTTGGTACGGCTTGCGCCTTGGCTGCTGCCGCTGACCGAAAACTCGTGAACGTGCCTCATTTCGTACAGGCAATGTTTGGCTTGCAGAACTCTGAAGCTGCATTCCTGTTGTGCAAGAATGTGGGCGACCGTCAGGGCGAGTTCCTGGCGAGCGTGGATAGCTATTATCCGCTCGAAAATGAACCAGGTGATGAAACCCTGATGATGGGTGATGGCTACGATGAGGATGACTATGATAACGATTATGATGATGATGAAGAGGAAGGCAGAAGCCGACAGCCTCAGGATTGGCACCAGTTGGTTACCTGCATCTCTGATCAGGTGGAGGAGCATAATCCGCTTATCGGCAGAGAGCAGGAACTGGATAGAACCATCCAGGTGCTCTGTCGTGCCGAGAAGAACAATCCGCTTCACATCGGCGAACCGGGCGTAGGTAAAACAGCCCTGGTTTATGGTCTTGCCAAGCTCATCAACGAGAATCAGGTGCCTGATCGTCTCAAGGGAGCACGCATCTACGGTATGGATATGGGACAGATGCTTGCCGGTGCCCAATATCGTGGCGACTTCGAAAAGCGCATCAAGATGGTGATGGAAGGAGCCGTGAAGGAAGGCAACACCATCATCTACATTGATGAGATTCATAATATGATAGGTGCCGGTCGTGGCTCTGATGGCGGACCGGATGCTTCCAATATGCTGAAGCAGTATCTGGAGGCTGGCGACATCCGATTCATTGGTTCCACCACTTATGAGGAGTTCAACCGCTACATGGCTCAGAGCAAGGGCATCGTGCGCCGGTTCCAGCAGATAGATATCAAGGAACCTACCGAGGAGGAGGCTATCAAAATATTGGAGGGCTTGCAGTATAAATACAATAAGTTCCACAATGTAACTTATCGCAAGGATGCCCTGGAGTATGCCGTCCGTGCCAGTGCCAAATACATCAGCAACCGCTGTCTGCCAGACAAGGCCATCGACCTGATGGATGAGGCGGGTGCTTATCTGGAGGTGCATCCGGTAGAATCTCGCCAGCGCTCTTATGTTACCAAGTCAATCATCCAGCAGATTCTGATTAAAGTCTGCAAGATTGATGCGGCTGCGATGAAAGATGAGAATAACGATGCTTTGGCTACGCTCCGCCAGCGCATACTCGACAAGATTTACGGTCAGGACAAGGCTGTAGACAAGGTGGTTGAGGCTGTGATGATGGCAAAGGCGGGATTGACAGATGATGACAAACCATTGGCTTCGCTCCTCTTCGTGGGACCTACCGGAGTAGGAAAAACCGAGGTGGCACGGCAGTTGGCCAAGGAACTCGGCATCGAACTGGTACGCTTCGATATGAGTGAATATACCGAGAAGCATACCGTGGCAAAACTCATCGGTTCGCCAGCCGGATACGTGGGTTATGAGGATGGAGGACTTCTGACCGATGCCATCCGCAAGACGCCAAACTGTGTACTCCTGCTCGACGAGATAGAGAAGGCGCATAGCGATATCTACAACATCCTGCTCCAGGTAATGGACTATGCCCGTCTGACTGATAACAAGGGTCAGAAGGCTGATTTCCGTAACGTGATTCTCATCATGACCTCAAATGCCGGAGCGCAATATGCTTCACGGGCTAGCGTAGGTTTCAATGGAAACGTAAGTCGTGGCGAAGCGATGCTGGCACAGGTGAAGAAGACTTTCAAGCCTGAGTTTATCAACCGACTTTCCGACATGGTGGTGTTCAACGATATGGATAAGCACATGGCAGAGCTGATTCTGGCCAAGAAACTTCGTCAACTCGATGCGAAACTGGCAGCAAAGGGAGTTACCGTAACGTTAACCGATGCTGCGCGTGAACAGTTACTGAAATGGGGCTTTACCAAGGAATATGGTGCCCGCGAGATGGACCGTGTCATCGGTAACCGCCTGAAACCGATCCTGATGAAGGCGCTGCTCTTCGGCAAACTCAAGAAGGGTGGCAAGGCGCATGTCGACTTTGACGGAAAGGAACTGGTGATTAATTATTAGAATGAAAGTCTAGTCAAGAAATTCTTGATAAAAGATAAGCGTATGATATTACAGATAGATGATACTGCGGACGAGATTTACTTTCCCGATCCGCATTATGGCGATGAGGATGGATGCTTTGCGATTGGTGGCGATTTGAGTATCGACCGCCTGTTGCTGGCTTATAGCAATGGCATCTTTCCCTGGTATAGTTTCCGTGACCAGCCTGAAATACTCTGGTTCTGTCCGATGAAGCGTTTCGTCATCTTTCCTGATGAAATCCACATCAGTCATTCCATGCGTACCCTGATGAGAAAGAACCGATACAGCGTAGGAATCAACGAAGATTTCGATGGTGTGATACGGGGATGCAGCAAGACCAACGGACGGTATTGGGAAGATGGCGCATGGCTGGGCGAGAACATCATCCAGGCATTTACTGCCCTCCATAAGCAGGGCTTTGCGGCGAGCGTAGAGGTATGGGATAATGAAACCGATGAACTGGTGGGTGGACTTTATGGTGTCACCATCGGCAAGGTTTTTATAGGAGAAAGCATGTTCTCCAGGGTTCCGTCAGCTTCTAAGATTGCCCTCATCTTCCTTGCCAGATACTTGCAGGAGCACGGTGGCAAGATGATAGATTGTCAGTTGGAGACTCCTCATCTCAAATCGATGGGTGGCAGATATATTTCTTACGAGGAATATATGAAGATTATGAACGAAGAATAAGAGATGTTCTTCTCGGAATAGAAGAACATCTTCTTTTGAATAAAAAATAAAGGCTAGGTTCCCAGAATCGTGAACCTAGCCTTTGTTATTATCTGGCTTTTTGCTTTTTATTAGAATATCGGTGTGCCGATGCAGCCGTTAGGTGCCTGAATATGCAGCATAGCACAAACGGTAGCGGCAATATCTGTCATATAGTGAGGCTGGGCACTCTCGCCGTGCTGGATGCCCCAACCCATAAACAGGCAAGGAATATGGATATCGTATGGATTCCATGCTCCGTGGGTAGTTCCCTTGCTGCTGTAATATTCGTAGTGACCTGGTTTCAGTACAATCTGAACACCTCCGCTGCGCTCACGGTTGTAACCGTTGATGGCACGGAACTTTAGCTCTGCAGGAATGCTCTCTGTGGAGGTCTTCTCCATGTCGAAGGCATAGTGCACGTCCTTGTCTTTCTTCAGTCTGTCTACTACCACCTGCTTGATGGCTGCGTAATCCAAACCGAGTTCCTCGATGATGTCTGTATTGAAGAATACCTGATAGTTCATGATGGTCTTCACGAGGTCCTTGTCGGTGTTGAACTTTGTCTTCAGACTCTTGTTCAATTCATCTACCAGTCCCTTCTTGTTCCAGATGCCGGCAGGGATTCGCTGATCCTGCAGGAAGGTAGCGTTGTTTACGCCTCCATGGTCGGCGGTGAGGAAGGTGAGATAATTTCCCTTGCCCACGGTCTGGTCGAGATAAGCGAAGAAATCTGCCAATGCCTTATCTAATCTGAGATAGCAATCTTCTGTTTCGATGGCGTTCACGCCCACCTGATGACCGATGTAATCGGTGCTTGAGCAGCTGATGGTCAGCAAATCAGTATCTGTGTTTCTACCCAGGTTCTCGCCCGTGATGGCAGCCTTGGCAATATCGAAAGTCAGATTGCAGCCGAATGGAGTGTTGCGGAGAATCTTGTAACCATGCTTTTTATATAAGGTAGGCAGATCGAGTGGCAATACAGCCTTCTCGCCCTCAGCGATTCCATTCTCGTAGTTGTTGTCATCGCTGGTGCTCTCCTTGTAGGAATCGATAGGATAGAGCGTCTCCCATTTCTTGGAAAGATACTTGTTTGGGAGTTTCTGCTTGTTGAACTTGTTCACCCACTCAGGCAACTTATCCATATAGAAAGTACTGGTGATGAACTTGCCCGATTTATCATCAAACCAGAACGCGCCATTGGCGTGATGGCCCGCAGGGAGGATGGATGCTCTGTCTTTCAAGGCTACACCAATCACCTTAGAGCGGTTGTTGGTAGCCAGACGGAGTTCATCACCGATGGTGGTTACCCACAGATTGCGAGGCGACATCTTGCCAGCCTTGCTGTCTGAACCCACAGGGTTCACGGTATCATCAGCAGTACAGTACACAACCTTTCCATCCTTCACGAAGTTATTTCCTGCAATTCCGTGGATAGAAGGCACGGAACCGGTCCAGATAGAAGTGTGGCCGATGGCTGTAACCGAAGGGATGTAAGGAATCTTGCAGTTTTCTACGCTGAATCCTTCTCCGAGCATTCTCTTGAATCCGCCTCCGCCGTAGCGGGCGTAGTAGCGATAGAGATAATCCCATCGCATCTGGTCGATAACGATGCCTACAACGAGCTTTGGACGTTGAGGCTGAGCCTGTGCAATGCCGCAGAAGCAGCAGAGCACGAAGATGAGTTTGATAATCTTATTCATAGTCAAAATGTCCTTTTTATACATAACCATTCAGTATTGTATATTACAATTCGGCTGCAAAGATACAACTTATTTTGGTATTTAACGATAAAAAAGACGATTTTTACCCAAACTTCTCATGGCGTTCAATACAGCCAGTACCGTAACACCTACATCGGCAAAGACAGCCATCCACATGGTGCCGAGACCAATGGTGGCGAGAATCAGTACGGCAACCTTCACTCCGATGGCAAATACCACGTTCTCGTGAGCGATATGAATGGTTCTCCTGGCTATCTTTACGGCAAGGGCAATCTTTCTAGGGTCATCATCCATCAGTACTACATCGGCAGCTTCGATGGCTGCATCGCTACCCAGTCCACCCATGGCAATGCCCACATCGGCACGCTTCAATACAGGGGCATCGTTGATGCCATCTCCTACATAAGCGAGCGTCTTGCCTGCCGGTTTTGTCTTCAGCAGTTGTTCTACATGCGAAACCTTGTCGGTTGGCAGCAGTTCTGCGCGGCACTCGTCCAGTCCCAGTTTGTGGGCAACATCTTCTCCCACTTCTCTGCGGTCGCCCGTCAGCATTACCGTTTTCTCTACTCCCAGTTCTTTCAGCTCTCTGATGGCATGGGCGCTTCCTCCCTTAAGGGTGTCGTTGATCACAATATGTCCTGCATACTTGCCATCAATGGCGACGTGGATGATGGTTCCCACCTGGTTGCAGTCGTGCCATTTTGCGCCGATGTTTTCCATCATCTTCTTGTTGCCTACGCAAACCACCTTTCCGTTCACTTGGGCACGGATACCCTGTCCTGCAATCTCCTCTACATCGGTCACCTCGCAGCCATCCGTTGCTTCTTGAGGGAAGGCAGTGCGCAGGGCTGCTCCGATAGGATGAGTGGTGAAATGCTCGGTATGAGCTGCCAGATGCAGTAGAATTTTCTCCTTGTCAGAATATTCACCAATATGTATATTATCAGCATCGTGGGATGAATGGTCTGGGCAGGAATCATCAACATGAACAGCTGCCACGGCAAACTCTCCGTGGGTCAGAGTTCCGGTCTTGTCGAACACAACGGTTCCCACCTTGGCTAAAGCATCCATATAGTTGCTGCCCTTGATGAGAATACCATTCCGGGATGCTCCACCGATGCCGCCAAAGAAGGTGAGGGGCACGCTGATGACCAGAGCGCATGGGCAGGAAACTACTAGGAATATCAGGGCGCGGTTGAGCCATAATGGGAAGTTCTCGCCAAAGGTTCCTTCACCTACGATTCCTGTTGCTGCCAGGAATGGAGGAATAACCGCCAGGGCAATGGCTGCGAAAACAACGATAGGAGTATAGACTCGGGCGAAACGGGTGATGAAAGCCTCGCTTTTCGACTTGTTCTTGTCTGCACTCTCTACCAGAGAAATAATCTTGGATACGGTACTTTCGCCAAAACTCTTGGTGGTGCGTACACGAACCACTCCTGACAGGTTGATGCATCCAGACATGATAGTATCGCCTTCGTTCAAATCCCGTGGCATACTTTCTCCCGTCAGGGCAACAGTATTCAAGGCTGAATTGCCCTCGATGACAACGCCATCCAGAGGCACTTTCTCTCCCGGACGGATTACAATCGTTTCTCCAATCTTTACATCTTCAGGAGAAACGATCTCTACCTTTCCGTTTCTTTCAACATTCGCCACGTCTGGTCGGATATTCATCAGATGCGAAATACTGTCGCGGCTCTTTCCTTCAGCATATCCTTCGAAGAGTTCGCCCACCTGAAAGAAGAGCATCACGAAGACTGCCTCTGGAAATTCTGTGTCTGATCCAGGAAAGAATCCGATGCAAAGGGCTCCGATGGTAGCGATAGCCATCAGAAAGTTTTCGTTAAACATATCGCCCTTGGCAATACCTTCTGCAGCTTCGCCCAGCGTCTCGTGTCCTATTAATAAATAAGGAATGAGATAGACGAGGAGTGACTGCCAGGTTGCCAGGTCGTAATTCTTTTCGATGAAAACAGCGATGACCAGGAGGATGATGGTAGCTCCAATCAGAAAGAATTTGGATTTCAAACCGCCTTCTTCATGATGATGATGGTGGTGGCAACCGCACCCCTGGTGCTCATGTTCTTCTGTGCCGCATGAGCAGTCATGATGATGTTCGTGATGATGTTCGTGAGAATTTTCACAATGGCATTCATGATGATGTTCGTGAGAATGTTTCATTTCTTCCATAATTTTGCAATACTTTTAGTTCTATATGATTCTGAACATTTTGTTCCTTTTTCTATTTCGGTTGCAAAATTACAAAAAGGTTTCTGCAACTTGGTTGCAAAAGTCCAAATCGCCCTCTTAATGTTTTTTTTGTTTACGCAAAAACAAATAGACCAAATTCAAGCAAACCAGCAACGAAAAAAGCAGTTAAGCTACAATAGCTTAACTGCTTGATTTTCAAAGTGGACCAGCTAGGGCTTGAACCTAGGACCTCCAGATTATGAGTCTGTGCCGAGCCTTACTAACTCCTGCGGACTTAGCAAGGTGTAACCAACTGAGCTACAAGTCTTTTTATGCTATTTGTCAACCTGTTAATGAACACTGATAGAATGAAATTAGTCAACAATGAGTCAACAATCATCCTTTTTGCTTGGGTACAATAGTTATGTACTTTGCAAATAATATTGGGATTCATTTTATAGAGAGAACCCCATCTCTCTTATAATTCTTCAAGAAGACTATCTAAGGATTGAAGTCGCTTCTTACCCTCGATATGGTCTTTCACTTCTTGAAGTGCTCCACGAAGTTCTGTTGTGATGTCTTGTCTCTTGTATTCTGTCATATTGATATATGTTGGTGTATGGCTGCAAAGATAATGCTTTTCTTTGGTTTTACAACAGTTTGGGTAACCAAATTTTTTCTATTTATGCATTATTAGCAAAAAAGCCAACCTCCACATGAAAGAAGAAGTTGGCTTGTATTTGATATGTTGTAATTATATTCTATTCCCAAGTTAAAGTGTAAACTTCTGGGCTACCAGAATCATATTGGTTCTTTTTCTCGGTTTCGGTTATCTTTATAGGATAGCCATCTCCATCAAGTTCGTATGTATAAGAAAGTGTATATCCTTCACTATCTGTAACGCTCTTTAATAGGTTCTTGTTGTTGAGCCCAAACAAGGTTGGATGAGCCATAATAAGAAGATTACCATATTCCGCTAAAATCGCATCATCGAATCCTAGTGCATCAACATCAAAGACAGAATGCTTGTTAGGCATATCGGTATAATAAGTACAGTTATAGGTGTTACCTTCACTAACTTCTTTGTAATTTACGATATTACCATTCTCCCATGTATATTTGTTGATATTGTAGCCAGTAATTTGAGAAAGATAGTTTCCCGAATAGGCAGCCTTATATGTCTCTTCACCATCAGTAGCTTTTGAGATTTTTCCATTATCAAGAGTAATAGTACAAGGGTTCTCTTCCCATCTTGCATGAGTTGTAAGCGTGATAGTGTTACCCGACCAATCAAGGTTTATGTATTCAGAATTTCCATTTACATTTCTTGAAGCTCTAGTGAGTTTACCATCTTCTCCATAAGTAAAGTTTATGGTCTCATATTCACTACTGATGCGTACAAGTTTCTTGCCACTTGTAATGCTTCCACCACCATTGTTATCATCATCATCGCTGCTACAAGCAACGAATCCAATTGACATAATCATAGCAAAGATTGCCATTGCTAAAAATTTGAATTGTTTCATAAATCTGTAAGTTTAAAATTAATAATTCAGCCTTGAATCCCCAGACGGCTTTTGCTGTAAATTGTTTATTGGTTGACACATACAGAAAGGAGCATGGGGACTATTGAGTATTACTGACATAAAGCTCTGGACTGCTTGCAAAATAGTAACAGACAATAGCCCATGCTCCATGTGTTATATATATGGGTATATATATGCAACATGAAAGCATGAGCACCTTGAACTGCCATCTCATTTTGCATCGAATTGTCCAGATTCTATGTCGAGATAACGTCAAACGCTCATTCTAAATATGTACTTCTACTCCTAGTAGAATTGGTGCAAATTTAGCAATAATTGTTTGATTGACCAAGGATTTGTCTGTCTTTCTTCTAATATATGTTGAGATTTAACATTTCAGCTTAGTTTCTCTCATAGCTACATATATCAATGAAGCGTCTTTTGCTTATTAGTTAGTAACTAAAGGACACCTACCATTTCTGATAGATGTCCTGTCTGTGGTTAGTCGATAAACCATTTATATCGCTCGTCACCATGCAAAGCTGCATTGATGCCAAGTGCAAGTTGGGTGGTGTTGAGGCTCCTATCCAAGAATGAGTCTATATAGCTAGACTTGTTAGCTCCTGTTAACAGGTTGTAGAACTTCCACATGTTGATGTCCTCTCCAAAACTACTAAAGTTCTCATCATTGATGTATGCTTTGGCTACGCTGTTAATCTGTGTATCAGTTAGCAACATCTTAGGAATGTTTCTCTGATAGTAATTAGGTAAGCACTGATAGAGTCTCATCTTGCCAAGTATCTGGCAAAACTGATGTTCGTTCATGGTGGTGTTCCCTAACGAGTAGAGTAGTTGAAGTTGTCTAGCAGGATTGAAACTGTTGAATAGCTCCAAGGCTGCACGATAGAGTTCATTAGCAGATGTCACTCTCAAATCCTCCTTGTAACCATCTGTAAAGATGCACATGTTGCAGCAAACTTGGTTCTTGAAACCTATTGCTAGACGGGATAGCTCTGGAGATTTCTTTGAATATAAGTTCATCTGATTGTATGCTCTAACTCCTACGATGGAAAGATTCAACTTGTTACCCATTATAGTCTCGAAAACTGTAGGGATGTCGATGCTGAATGCTGCACGCTCATAGTAGATGGTCTTGTCTGAATCCAAGAGTTGATTAGCAGGCTTTCTAACTGCCTCTGGTATTCTACCCTTGATTACGTGGGAAACTCTAATGTTGGGAGTTCCAACCTTTTGACCATGGAAGAAAGTTCTGGTTGCATCCTCAATGGTCTCGATAAAGTCAGCGTGGTTGATGGTCAACTCGTTGTCTTTAGCAAAAACAGGAGTGATGCAATCGTTCTTCAAGTGCTCGAAAGTTACTTCTTGCGTGTTAGCCTCGATAAAGTGATTCTCTGCTTTAAACTCGTCTAAGATAACTGCATCCTCGATGCGATTTGTTCTCTGTGCCTGTGGCAATAAAATAATGTTGTTCATAATCTCAATAAATTAGAAGTGAATAATGTTGTTTATAATCTCAAAATAAATATAGTTGCTATTACATGACTATTTTCTATATCTATTTTTCTTTCTAAGTGTGAGGAGGGGACTAAAGTATATGTCCACCGCCTTTCGTAGAACACATGGGGGATAAAAGTAGGGGCTTATATAATTTATGTGTAAAACTCTTATTTTTAGTCTTTCTCTCTTTTCTCTTGTCTTCTGAATTTTTGAGATATGATGTTTCCTAACTAAATATGCAGGTGAAAAAGTTGAGGCTGTTTATGGGTGCTGTAGGATGGTTTTGGAATGGATTGGTCTATGTGGGCAAATAAGTGTGTCTTGTCCTGTGCTCTCTTGTCTATGGATAGTTGATCATAGCGCTCAAACAGTACCGCTTGTATCACTCAAATGATACCGCTT